>Ga0208197_1000054_pt1 | contig 145009 bp, 116 predicted proteins | sample AD_JPNNA4_MetaG_FD_184444 | JGI IMG/M metagenome (GOLD analysis project Ga0208197, IMG submission 184444) | Active sludge microbial communities of municipal wastewater-treating anaerobic digesters from Japan - AD_JPNNA4_MetaG (SPAdes) (version 2) | ecosystem: Engineered > Bioreactor >...
CCCCGCGTCGAATTCCGCCTGCGGGTGGACTGGCGCGAAATCGGCGACAAAGATCGCGGCATTCCGCACCTGCGCGTGCGCTTCCCGCTGGCCGTTGATGGTGCGCAGCCGCGCTACGAAATCCCCTACGGCAGCCTCGTCCGCGACCTGACCCACGGCGAGGAAGTCGTCGCCCAACGCTGGGCCGATGTCGCCGAGGCCGACGGGCAGGGCGTGGCGCTGGTCAACACCTCCAAGTACGGCCACAGCTTCGACCGGGGCACGCTCACGCTCACCCTGCTGCGCGCCAGCATTGATCCCGATCCGCTGCCCGACCTGGGCGAGCACATCATCGAATACGCGCTCGTCCCGCACGGCGCGGGCTGGACGGTCGGCGCGAGTATGCAGGCTGGCGAGGCGCTCAACCTCCCGCCGGTCGTCGCCAGTTGCGGCTTCCAGGATGGCGAGCTGCCGCCCGTGCTGAGCCTCGTCGCCGTGGAACCGGCAAACGTGCGCTTGACGGCGTTGAAGCAAGCCGAAGATGGCACGGGCCTGATTTTGCGGCTCGTTGAGGTGGACGGCGTCGCAACGACGGCGCGGATCGCATTCGCGCCTGAACTGCTGCCGGAAGGCGCTACTGCGGTCGAAGTGGATACGATGGAGCGGGCGTTGCCCGTCAACACAGCGCAGATTGAGGGGCAGACGATGACGGTCGAGATGCCGGCGTTTGGGATTGCGGCGGTCCGCGTCGGGTAGAACTCCCTCATATAACACTTGCCGTTTAACGTATCTCGTTATATAATACCCTTATGATACGGTCATTCAGGTCGAAAGAGACCGAAAAGATATACAACCGAGAACGTTCCAGTAGACTGCCGCCAGATATTCAACAAATCGCCCTGCGGAAGTTGCGAATGCTCAATCGGTCAGTGACCTTGCAGGATTTGCGAGTACCACCTGCCAATCACTTGGAAAAGCTGACAGGCGACCGAGCCGGTCAATACAGCATCCATATCAACGCGCAATGGCGCATCTGTTTCGAGTGGCGAGATGGCGATGTCTATGATGTGGAAATCGTGGATTATCATTGAGGAGTAACGAGATGGAAGAGAAGTTAAAGCCAATTCATCCCGGCGAAGTGTTGTTAGAAGAGTTTCTCAAGCCGATGAACCTCAGTCAGAATCGGGTGGCGTTAGCCATAGGCGTCCCTCCACGCCGCATCAACGAGATCGTATTGGGAAAACGCAGCATCACGGCGGATACAGCATTGCGGTTAGGGCGATATTTTGGGATGTCGCCGCAGTTCTGGTTGGGATTGCAGATGGACTATGACCTGGACGTGGCGGAGGACGCGCTGAGGCAACGTCTGGAACAAGAGGTCAGGCCTTATACGTCACAGTTAGCGGCCATGTCTTCTGCAGGTATGGTCGGAGAACGGCCTGAAGGTGACTATGTTCCACAAACTGCCGGCGGGACAGAAGCAATCACCCAAAGCATGAACACAGAATCAAAACAAGAATGTTAAGCGCCTGACAACCCAAAACAACCCCGCCGATATTGTGTTACAATAGACCCTGTGCGGATGCCAGACACCCGCGCGGGGTCATTTTATCGAAGAGGTCTCATTCCTATGCAAGAACAGCACGTGCGGCGGAATCTGCTCGCGCTTGTGGGCAATTTCGTCTTTTTCTCGATCGGCTTTACTTTTTACGATCCGGTGGTCATCGTTCCCGCGTTCGTCAAAGAGTTCAGCGATTCTTCGTTCTATCCGACTTCTAACTAAGGAGCATAAGTTGTCATCATCAGCATTGACGGAAGTGACGGCGCGGGCCAATTCGCGGCGCGGGCTGATCACGTTGTATCTGGCGGCGGTTGTATTTTATTGGGCCTCGATGTATTTCTACGTCCCCACCCTGTCGTCCTACATCAAAACGAAAACGAACGATCTGGCTTTGGTCGGCATGGTGATGGCGCAGTACGGTCTCTGGCAGGCGGTCGCCCGTTTCCCGCTGGGCATCGTGGCAGACTGGGCGGGGCGGCGGAAGCCGTTCATCATCGCCGGGTTCGCGCTTGCGGGACTGGGCGCGTTGTGGATGGGACTGACGAATTCGGTCAACGGGTTGATTGTGGGGCGCGCGCTCACCGGTCTCGCGGCGAGTGTGTGGGTGCTGCTGGTCGTCGCCGTCAACAGTCAGTTTCCGCCGGAAGATGCGGTGCGTATCTCGGCGTTGGTGTCCGGCGTCAACTCCCTCGCGCGGATGCTCGCTACGAGCGTCACCGGCAGGCTAAACGAATGGGGCGACTATCCGCTCGCCTTCTTCGTGGCGGCGGGGACGGCGGCATTGGCGATGCTGGCAATGGCGGGCATCCACGAACCGGCACGCCCGCCGAAAGCCCCGTCACTCGGCGGGCTGGGGAAGCTCATCACCCGGCGGGATGTACTGGTGCCGTCACTGCTCTGCGCCGTGTCACAATTTGCGATCTGGGCCGCGCCGTTCACCTTCGCACCGATCCTGGCAAAGAACCTGGGGGCCTCGGATGACACGCTGAGCCTATTGACCAGTCTCAATATCGCTATGGTGATGCTGGGCAGCTTCGCCACGTCAGCGGTTGCCAAACGGGTGAGTTCGCGGTGGATCGTCGTATTCACCTTCGCCGTCATTGCGCTCTCGATGGGCATGTTGACCTTCGCCCACTCACTGCCACTGGTTTTCATCGCGCAAATTTGTTTCGGGCTGGCGGCGGGGATCGGCTACTCGGTGCTGATGGGGTTGAGCATCCGCGACGTGGACGAAACACAGCGCGCCACGGCGATGGGGCTGTTTCAGGCCGTGTACGCTACCGGGATGTTCGCCGGGCCGTGGCTCAGCGGCGTTCTGGCGAATCGCATCGGCATCCAGCCGATGTTCAGCGTGGTGGGCATCGCGTGCCTCATCATCGGGCTGGTGGGAACGCGGCAATTGGCGGAGAAATAGAAATTCTGACAGGATTTACAGGATTCACAGGATGAAGGAAGCTCCCCAATCCTGGGGTGCATTTCAACTTGGGGGCAAAGGCCAGATAAACCTCTGATTTAACCGCAGAGTTCGCCGAGAGCGCGGAGAAATCCCCGGTAACTCTGCCGACTCTGTGCTCTCTGCGGTAAAAGTTGCCCCCGTCCTGAAATGCACCCCCAATCCTGAAAATCCTGTTAATCCTGTCAAAAAACTGATACTATTTACAGATAGGAGTGACCGATGACAAACAAAATGCTCGCATATAGCGCCCCAGAAGCGCAAGGCATCCCATCGGCGGCGATCCTCGCGTTCGTCGAGGCAGCGGATAGGGACATTGACAGTCTGCACAGCTTCATGCTGCTGCGGCACGGTGCGGTCGTCGCGCAGGGGTGGTGGTCGCCTTACGCGCCGGAAGTCCCGCACGTGCTCTTCTCGTTGAGCAAGAGCTTTACGTCAACCGCCGTCGGATTGGCGGTGACGGACGGCCTGCTGTCGGTGGATGACCCGGTGCTGTCGTTCTTCCCCGAAGATGCACCCAAGCGGGTGAGCCGCAATCTGGCCGCGATGCGCGTCCGCCATCTGCTTTCGATGTCCACCGGGCACGCACAAGACACAACGGAGTTCATGTTCCGCCGGCGCGACGGCAACTGGGTCAAGGCGTTCCTGGCGCGGCCCGTGAAGTACGAACCGGGCACGCACTTCCTCTACAACACCGGCGCGAGCTACATCCTCTCGGCCATCGTGCAAAAGCTGACCGGCAGGACGATCCTGGATTATCTGGGCGAGCGCATCTTCGCACCGCTGGGCATCGAGGGCGCAACGTGGGGCACGTGTCCACGGGGGATCAATCTCGGCGGCTTCGGGTTGAACGTCAAGACGGAGGATATTGCCAAATTCGGGCAGTTGTATCTGCAAAAGGGCCGCTGGAATGGCAAACAGTTGCTGCCAGAAGCGTGGGTTGAAGAGGCCACCCGGTGGCACATTGATAACGCGCCCAATCCCAACCCTGACTGGGCGCAAGGTTACGGCTACCAGTTCTGGCGTTGTCAACCCAAGAACGTCTATCGCGGCGATGGTGCGTTCGGGCAGTACTGCATCGTGATGCCCGATCAGGATGCCGTAGTCGCCATCACGTCCGGCGTCGGCGATATGCAGGCGGTGCTCAACCTGGTTTGGAAGCATCTGCTGCCGGCCATGGAACCCCATCCTTTGCCCGCCGACGCCACAGCGCACAGGACCCTGGAGCAAAAACTCACCTCTCTGACGATGAAGTTGCAGACGGGGCAACCGTCATCGCCGGTTGCGGCGCACATCTCCGGGAAGCGTTTTGTCTTCGAGAAAAACGACCAGCGGATCGAGAGCATCACGCTCAACTTCGATGGGAACGACAGCACGATCATCATCCGCGACGCACACGGGACTCACACCATCACGTGTGGCTACGACGCATGGATCACGGGCACAACCGCCTTTGATGACGGCAGAGTGCAGCGGGTCGCCGCCAGTGCCGCATGGACGGATGAGAACACGTACACCATCAAGCTCTGCTTCTACGAGACGCCATTCTGCCCCACGATCACCTGCCGCTTCGTGGATGACCAACTGCTATACCAATTCAAAGCCAATGTCAGCTTCGGGCCGACGGAGCGCCCTCAACTGACAGGCAGGCGTGCATAGCCCGGCAAACGATGACCACCTCGATCCGTGACAGATTCAAAGCAGCGACCTCGATGTGGGGCACGTATGTGCTCATTCTGGCGTTCACCGTGTTCTCCATCAGCCTGGGGCAGGGATTGCTGAACGCCGCGAGCACCAACTTCTTCGTCAACGACCTCGGCTTGAGCGGTAAGCAGGTCTTGTGGATGGCCGGCATCCGCGAGATTCCGGGGCTGATCCTGGTCTTCATCGCCGCGCTGATCCGACGTCTGCCGCTATCGCGCCGCGCGGCCTACTCGCTGTTGTTGATGGGCGTGGGCTATTGTCTCCACGCGGCGGTGCACTCGTATATCGCTCTGTTGGCGATGGCCGTGCTTGCCAGCCTCGGCTTCCACAACTGGCTGCCGTTGCAAGGCACGCTGGGGTTCGCACTGACCGAGAAGGCCCACTCCGGGCGCATCATGGGCTTCCTGTCCTCGATCGGCGCGCTGGCGTCCATCGTGGGGATGGGTTTAACGGCGCTGCTGGCGAAAGCATTGCCTCTGCGCGCTTTCTTCATCGTCGGCGGCGTGCTGATCGCACTCGGCGGAGTGCTCGTGGCGCGGATCCCCACACACATCGGCGAACAGAAACAAACACAGCCGCGCATTCTCCTGAAGAAACGCTACTGGCTCTACTACGTGCTCACGTTCTTCGAGGGGTCACGCACGCAGGTCTTCGGCTCGTTCGGCACGCTGGTGCTGGTGCAAAGCTACGGTCTGAACGCACGGCAGATCAGCCTGCTCTTGGTCGCCAGTGGCGCTGTCAACTTCCTTCTCGCGCCGACCGTCGGGCGGCTGCTGGACCTCATCGGCGAACGGCTCACGTTGACGATCAGCTACGTCCTGCTGGCGCTGTGTTTCGTCGGCTATGCCACGGTGCACAACGTCTGGTTCCTGTGCGGGATGCTGATCGGGATCAACCTGCTGGTCACGCTGAGCATCGGGCTTTCGACCTACGTCAACCGCATTGCGCCACCGGACGAGTTGGGGCCGACGCTCTCTGCCGGGGTGAGCATCAACCACATCACCTCGGTCACGATGTCGCTGCTGGCGGGCACGCTGTTGAGCCTCGTCGGCTATGAAAAGCTCTGTTGGGGCGCGGCCGGGGTGATTATGCTGTCCGTGCCGTTTGCGCTGGCGATTAAGGTGCACACGACGGCAACATCGTGAACTTCTTCGCGCCGGTCGAGGTGTCAACGGATTAAACGGATGGAACGGATTTTTGATCTGTTGGTTGAGGATTTGGTGATTTCCTGGAGGGTATGATGCAGCCAATACACAACGTTGTTATTTTCGGCGCGGGGGCGATGGGGGCGTATTTTGTCACGCAGTTTTTGAACGTTCCCGAATTTGCGACGGCAGTGCTGGCGCGCGGGGAACGGTACGAACGTCTCAAACGCGATGGGTTGATCGTCAATGGGCGACACTACGCCGTGCCGGTGATTCACCCGGACGAAGAAGCCAAACCCGCCGACCTCATCATCGTGGCGCTGAAAAATCACCATCTGCCGGAGGCCGTGCCCGACCTGAAGTCCGTCGTGGGCGCTCAAGCCACGATCATCTCGGTGATGAACGGGCTGGATAGTGAGGAAATCATCGGCGCGGTCTACGGGATGGACAAGTTGCTGTACGCCGTGTCCGTCGGCATCGACGCGCAGCGGGACGGCAATCGCATCAGCTACACCAGACCCGGCAAGCACTACGTCGGCCTCGCCGAGAACACCCACCTTGACGAACGTGTGCGGCGCGTGCAAGTGGCGTTCGAGCGCGCCGGCATTGCCTACGAGACGCCCGTGGATATGCTGCGGATTCTGTGGTGGAAGTTTATGGTCAACGTGGGGATGAACCAGGCGTCGGCGGTAATGCGCGCGCCCTACGGCGTCTTCCAGACATCGCCAGAGGCGCAGGCGTTGATGGAAGGACTGATGCACGAGGTCATCGTGCTGGCCGAGCGCGTCGGCGTTAACCTGAAAGAAGCCGACATCGCCGACTGGTACACCTTCCTCAACACCCTGTCGCCGCAGGGCAAAACCTCGATGCTGCAAGACATCGAAGCGGGACGCAAAACCGAAGTCGAAGCCTTCGGCGGCAAAGTGGTCGCCCTGGGCAAACAGTACGACATCCCCACCCCGCTCAACCAGACGATGGTGCGCATCATTCACGTCCTGGAACAAACGGCGGGGCAAAAGTTATTTGACCCGAAAAGAGTACCGTAGGCCTTCTCGCACAATCACAAAAACGGGTTACAATTCAGTACAAATCCCAATCCGTTTCATCCGTTAAATCCGTTGACCATTTTACTATAGGAGGCAAATATGTCTGAATTTCCGCGTACTACAGTGGGAGGGGTCTCGCTACCCCGGTTGTTGATCGGCACCAACTGGTTCCTCGGGTGGTCACACACCAGTCTGGCGAAGGATAAGTTCATCCAGACGCATCACGATCCCAAAAGTATCGCCGCGATCCTGGACGTGTTCCTGGAATACGGCATTGATGCGGTCATGGGGCCGGTAAGCGACAAGCTCGAAGCGGCGCTACAAGACGCCGAACAGCGCAGCGGCAGAGCCATCACGCGCATCATCACCCCGCACTTCAACATCATGCCCGGCGGGCCTGCCGAAAACGAGCCGGAGCGCGTGTTCGATCTCTGCAAGGAAAAATATCACGCCACGTTTTGTATGCCGCATCAGATGATCACCGACGCCCTTGCCGATCGGATGACCAAAACCATCCGCGACCTGGACAAGTACACGGCGATGATCCGCGAACGTGGCATGATCCCCGGCCTCTCCACCCACATGCCGGAGACGGTCGTCTACGCCGACAAGATGGGCGCCGACGTCGAAACCTACATCCAGATCTACAACGCCGCCGGATTCCTGATGCAGGTGGAAGTAGACTGGGTGCAGCGCATCATCCGGGAAGCCAAAAAACCCGTGATGACCATCAAGCCGCTGGCGGCGGGACGGCTCATGCCCATCGTCGGCCTGGCCTTCGTGTGGAACACCATCCGCGACTGCGACATGGTCACCATCGGCACGACGACGCCCGACGAAGCCCGCGAATCCATCGAGCTGTCGCTGGACTTGCTGGCCCGCCGGATGCCGCAGATCGAATTGCAGAAGACGCGCAGTAAGAGTTCGCTAAGCTAGCTGAAGATGTAAAATTCAAACATCAGGAGTAGGATGAACGACTCGTTCCTGGAAATTTTGGTGATCATCCTTTTACTTTTTTCTAACGGCCTGCTCTCGATGGCCGAAATGGCGATCGTTTCAGCCCGCAAAGCGCGCTTGCAACAATTGGCAGAGGAAGGTAATCGCTACGCCCGACTGGCGCTGCGACTCACCGACGACCCGAACAAATTCCTCGCTACCATCCAAATCGGCATCACCTTGATCGGCGTCTTGTCCGGCGCCTTCGGCGGGACGACGTTGGCAAAGACCATCGCCGGCTGGGCCGCCGCACTTCCCATCCTCAAACCGTACAGCGAAGCCATCGGCGTGGGGGTGGTGGTGGTCCTACTCACCTATTTATCGCTCATCATCGGTGAGCTGGTGCCGAAACGGTTGGCGCTCAACAACGCCGAGCGCATCGCCATCGGCCTGAGCGCACCGATGGAGTTCCTGGCGACGCTCTCATCACCGTTGGTCAAACTGCTGAGCGTTTCCACCGATTTCGTCTTGTGGGCGCTGAAAATCAAACCTTCCACCGAACCCCTCGTCACTCAGGAAGAGATCGAAATCCTCATCGAACAGGGCGCGCAAAGCGGTGTGTTGGAAGAAGCCGAGCAAGACATCCTCGAAAGCGTGCTGCGGCTGGATGAACAGCGTGTCGGCGCAGTGATGACGGCGCGGCCACAAATCGAGTGGCTGGATGTAGCCGATCCGCCGGAGGTCACCCGGCAAAAAATCATCCTCAGCCCATACTCGCGTTTCCTCCTAAGCAGAGATGAACTGGATAACCTCATCGGCATTGTGAACGCCCGAGACATCCTGGCGCAGCAACTGACCGGCGAACCTCTGAATCTGAGCGCCCTGGCGCGCCCGCCTCTCTTCGTGCCGGAGAACATGTCTACCCTCAAACTGTTGGACCTGTTCAAGCAGAAAGGCATGCACCTTGCCATCGTTGTGGACGAATACGGCATCGTGCAGGGCATGGTCACCGACACCGATATCCTGGAAAGCATCGTGGGCGACTTGCCCGCGCTCGACGAACCCGAAGAGCCGGAAGCGATCCGGCGTGAAGATGGCTCCTGGCTGCTGGACGGTATGGTGCCCATTGACAGGCTGAAAAAGCTGCTGAACATCGAAACCTTGCCCGACGAAGAACTGGGGGATTATCAAACGGTGGGCGGACTGATGATCTATCAGATGGAGAGCATCCCCAGCGCCGGCGAATGGTTTGAATGTCAGGGCTGGCGTTTTGAGGTCGTGGATATGGACGGACGACGGGTGGATAAAGTCTTGGTCACGCCGGTCTCCCAGGAAAATCAAACGTCGGAAGGTACACATTCCGACAACTGAATACGGCCTAAAGGACGGGGAAAGCGACACAACAGACAGTTCGAAGCCAGATGAAGTCACTATAACGAGAACAATAAAGCCTTCTCATCAGGTTTTGACTTTTTAAGACATTGCCTATATAATCTAAATATGACATTCTCAAGGCTGGCGGCGTCCTGATTGCGTTTGTCGGCAGCTAGACGGTAACAACTTTTCCACGTGTAGATATTCACTTGTTCAAGGAGGTTTTTATGTCCGAATCACCATCTTCGGTTAACCTGGTGGATTTGTTTGAGCAAGCCCTGCAAGCTCTCGATGAACAACGTGAAACCATCAATGCTCTCGATGAGTACAACCGCAATCACGGCGATAATATGGTATCCAACATGCGCGTGGTGACAGACACATTGCGCGCTCACAGCGAAGAACCGCCATCCATCGCATTGCGCTACGCCGGTCTGCATCTCAACGAAGCCAGTCAGGGGAGCACCGGCCAGTACTATGCCCAGGGACTGCTCCAGGCAGCCGAAAAACTCGAAGGCCACACGCAATTGACCCGTGCGGATGGCATGACCCTGCTGGAAACCCTGTTAAATGCGGTGCCCGCTCAGGGGATGCCCGAACCTCAGCAACCCACACGGAGCGTATTGGACCTGGTGATGGGATTGGCCGGCGCACAACAACATCAGGCGCAACCGCAGCCTCAGCCACAACCACAGCCACAATCCCAGGCGCCGCTCGGCGGCTTGCTCGATTTGCTTATGGGGACAGGTGGCACGCCGCAGCCTCAGGTACAGGCGCAACCACAGCCACAACCGCAGCCACAACCCCAGGCGCCGCTCGGCGGCTTGCTCGACTTGCTTATGGGGACAGGTGGCACGCCACAGCCTCAGGTACAGGCGCAACCACAGCCACAGCCACAATCCCAGGCGCCGCTCGGCGGCTTGCTTGATTTGCTTATGGGAGCAGGTGGCACGCCGCAGCCTCAGGTACAGGCGCAACCACAACCGCAGACACAACCCCAGGCACCGCTCGGCGGCTTGCTCGATTTGCTTATGGGGGCCGGTGGGACGCAACAGCCCCAACCCCAACAAACTCAAACCCCGCAAGGCAGTGGCCTGGATTTAGGCGACATTTTAGGACGTTTATTGCCCGCAGGGTTGGCCTATTTGCAAGCGCAACAGGCAGGCGCCGACCCTGCCGTGGCACGGTTGGCTTTCATCCGTGCGTTGCTCACCGCACAGCCGAGTCAAGCGCAAACGCCACGCCAGGCTGCCGGTATGGTGATCGCTCAGAGCATTCTGAAGGCTCTGCTGCGTCAATAAGTTTTTTACAGCGGTTCTGGGAGAAAAGCTCAGGACTTACGCAAACTGCAAGACTTTACCGCAGAGCACGCAAAGATTGCTGAGATTTTCTCGTTTCTCGGCACTCTCAGTGGTCTCTGCGGCGAAAAACGAGCGTGACTGCGTAAATCCTGAACTATTATGTCGCTCAGGGCAGCTTATCATTTTCATAGACAACAGGAGGTTTTGACATGCCAGACGAAAAGAAAGAGAGAGAAAGGATCGGCAAGGGTTTCTTGAGCAAGATCCTCGGTGGTGATCGTGAGGAAAAGGAGAAAGCCGAGGCCGAAGCGGCAGCGGCAGCCGAAGCCAAGCGCAAGGCAGAAGCCGAAGCGGCACTGGAAGAAACACGCCGCCAGATCGCCGAGAACCGCGCGAAGGCTGAAGCCGAGAAAAAGGCCAAAGAGGCAGCCGAGGCTGAAGCTGCACGCATCGCTGCCGAAAAAGCCCGCGCGGAGGCCGAGGCGCGTGAAAAGGCACGGCTAGAGGCCGAGGCACGTGAAAAGGCACGCCAGGAAGCCGAAGCCCTTGCCAAAGTGCGCGAGTTCGAAGCGCGCCGCGAGGCAGAAATGGCCGCAAAGCTGGCTGCCAGAGAGGCCGAAGAAGCGGCCAGGAAAGCCGCCGAGGAAGAGGCCGCCAAGAAAGCCGCCGAAGAAGCCGCGAAACTCATTTATGTTGTCCAACCCGGCGATAGCCTGAGCAAGATCGCCAAGGAGAAACTAGGCAACGCCAACCGCTGGCCTGAAATCTTCGAGCTGAACCGGGACCAAATCTCCAACCCCAACCTGATCCGTGTGGGGCAGCAATTGCGCCTGCCGCCGCACTAGGCTCGAATCAGAACCCGCAAGCCCCTCGAACTTCACGAGGGGCTTTTGTGCGTGAAAGGTCAAAAAGGGATTCGTATGAAAATTACCGATGTTCAAGCATGTGTGATCGGCCGCCACGAACCGGATAGCGGCGGCAGTGTATGGACGTTCGTCCGCGTGTATACTGATGCGGGGATTGTGGGCACCGGTGAGTGCAACTCCGCTTCGGCAGCCTCAGGGTTCGCCGTCAAAAAAGCCATCGAAGCGATGAAGCATTTCCTCATCGGTAAGGACCCCACCAATACCGGGCCGCTCTACGAAATGCTGCGCCGTTCCGGGCGTTATGGCGGCACTTCCAGCCCACCGCTCATCTTCGCCATCACCGGCATCGAAAACGCGCTTTACGACATCACCGGCAAAGCGCTCGGTGTGCCGGTCTACAAATTGCTCGGCGGCAAGTACCGCGACAAAATCCGCCTCTACGCCGACCTGCACGCCGGAGATGATGAATCGCCGGCCGCTTATGTCGCCAAAGCTCAGGAAGTCATTGAAAACGAGGGTTACAGTGCGGTCAAGTTCGACGTGGATCATACCGGCGTTGGCAAACTCGATCCGGTCAACTGGACGGTAGGGGCGAAGGAAATGAGGCACATCATCGGCCTGATCACTGCTGTCCGCGAGGGCATCGGCTATGAGACCGATCTGGCAATTGATTGTCACGGACAGTTCGATGTTCCTTCGGCGATCACGCTGGCGAAGGCCGTGGAGCCGCTGCGCTTGATGTGGCTGGAGGAGCCGGTCCCCGCGGAAAACATTGACGCGCTGGCGCAAGTCCGCGCCAAAACCAGCACCGTCATCTGCACCGGCGAGAACCAGTACACGCGCTTCGAGTTCCTCGAATTGCTGCAAAAGCAAGCGTGCGACGTGATCATGCCCGATCTCTCGAAGGCCGGCGGTATGATGGAAGCCAAGCGCATCGCCGACGCCTTCTACGTGCCCATCGCGCCGCACAACGTCTCCTCACCGCTGGGGATGATGGCCGCGTGTCATGTTTGTGCGGCGGTCGCCAACTTTCTGGTGTTGGAATTCCACGGGCGCGAAATTCCCTGGTGGAACGACCTGTGCGATGGAGACAAGCCCTTCATCCGCAACGGGTGGATGCACGTCTCCGAAGCCCCCGGCATCGGCGTCGAGCTGAACGACAAAGTCGCCAAATCGCTGCTGTGGCCGGGGGATACGTACTTTGATTAGACGTTAGCTGACGCTGAAGCGCTGCAGCTTACGGGGCGCGCTCAGCACCTCGCGTTGACCGGGCGACGCGCTTCCCACCGTCGCCCGCCAACGCACCAGGTTGCTCTGGGCGTCTCTGGCACCAACCCCAACGCCAACATCGGCCATGACGTGACCTATTCCGGCACGGTGACGGCAGCGATGGAGGCTGTCATTGGAGGGATACCCGGCGTCGCGGTCTCGTGGGCACGAGTTCGTTCATACACGTCCCACACGATGACGACGCAGCAGATGGGACGCAAAGCCGGGACTGACCATAAACCTGTGTTTCGCTAAATGTAGGTCGGATTGCTCATCCGACCTACATTTTAGCCAAATCCGTGCGACTTTTTACTGCATTGCCTGGAGCCAGGCTTCCTGTGAGGCCATGAGGACCGCCTCGCTGGCGGGGAAGTACCCCACATCCACGATTTCCTCGTTGACGTAGCTGAGGAAGAAGTTGATGAACGCGGCGACCTGGGGCTTTTCCTGCATGATCTTGGCATCCGAGTAGAGAAACAGTGGGCGGGCCAGGACGTAGGAGTTATCCTCGACGGTCTCGGCGGTAGGCGCGACCCCGTTGATGGAGAGTGCCTTGAGCTTGCCAACATTCTCCGCGTAGTAGGCGAAGCCGAAGTAACCGACGGCGTAGGGGCTGCCCAGCACGCCCTGCACCAGCACGTTGTCATCCTCGCTCAACTGTGTGTTGGCGGCGTTGAGGTGCGGCTCTTTGTCCTTCTTGAACACGTGCTCCACGAAGTAGTCGAACGTGCCGCTGTCGGTGCCGGGGATGAAACGCAGGATCGGCTCGGCCGGCCACTCCGGGCGCACATCCGACCATTTTTCGGCGGTGGAGAAGATGAGTGCCAACTCTTCGACGGTCACATCGCTGACGAAGGTGTTCTCCTGGCTGACGACCACCGCGATGGCGTCCGTGCCGATACGGAAGGCGATGGGCGTGCGCCCGATGGCCGCGCAGGCTTCCTTCTCCGAATCCTTGATGGCGCGGCTGGCGTTGGCAATGTCGGTCTCACCGGTCTTGCAGAAGCGCTCGAACCCCGCACCGCTGCCGATGCTGTCGATGGTGATCTGGCCTTTGTAGCCTTCGTCATAGAACCGCTCGGCCATACGCTCGGCCAGCGGGTACACCGTCGAGCTACCGGCGCTCACCACGTTCCCACTCACTTCCATCGGATTCACTTCGGGCAGCAGTTGGGGCTGCGCGGGCCTGGCAGCCGTCGCCGTGGTCGGTTCTGCCGTTTTCGGGGCCTCCGTGGCCTTCGGGGCTTCGGTCGCTTTTGGCGCTTCCGTGACAACCAGGGCAGGGGTGGGTGTAGCTTTTTGCCCACAAGCCGTGGCTACAAGAGCCACCAAAATAGACAAAACAACGAATGTGCGATGCATTGTAATCTCCTCCTGAGTAAAGTTTTGGTTTCTTTTTGAATCGCATAGAAATCGTACCACATCAAGGTTAAGGGGATTTCAACATGGGGTTAACGTTCTGTTAAATCTGGGGGCCTATTTGCGCCGCACAAGGCTGCTGAAAGATTTGGTGCGAGAGGACGCGCGCCTATGCAACAACGAAGTTTCTATGTTCGTAGAAGATAGAGACACGAAAGGAGAACAAAAATGCGGAAAATCACAATGCAATCGAATCAAAAGCTGGAATGGCGTCAACCCAATCCGTTCAAAATGGAATACGAACTGCGCGCCGGTGACGAGCTGGTCGCCACGCTGCGCTTCCGTAGTTCTTTTGGCACGCTGGCGACTGCCGAGAGCGCCGACGGCTGCTGGACGTTCAAACGGGTGGGCTTTTTCCAGACCCGCGTCACGGTGCGCGTTTGCGGCAGCGAAACCGACCTGGCCGTTTTCAAAAACAACACCTGGAAGGGCGGCGGCACGCTGATCCTGGCCGACGGGCGTGAGTATCTGGTGACGACCAATTTCTGGCAGACCGACTATGGGTTCAAAACGGCTGAAGGGGAGCCGCTGGTGAATTTCAAGACCAGGATGGGCCTGCTGCATCAAGCCACCGAGGTCGAAATCCTGCCTGCCGGCGAGAACCTGCCCGAACTGCCCTGGATGGTCTTGTTGGGCTGGTATCTGGCGGTGATGATGTATAATGATTCCACCGCGGCCGTCATGGCTGCCGTAGCCGTCAGTTAAGTGAACCTGGTACGGCGTGGCCGGTGGCATTGGAGGTCTCGGCGTATGAGATCGAAACGAAAAACCTGGCAAGAGAAACTCGCCGACAAGCCCGGCTATCCCAAGGTGATCGCCCTGCAAGCCGGCTTCCCCTGTTACAACGCTGTGCACAAGATGGGCGCGGAGGTCGGCGAGCCGGTGGTGCTGGTCAATCCCAGCGACGTGGTCGCCCTGATGCAACAGGTGCCGCCCGGCCGGCTGACCACGATCATCGAAATCTGTCGCTGGCTGGCGCGCAAGTACCAGACCAAAGGCTGCTGCACGCTGACCGCCGGCATTTTCGTCATGACCGCCGCCAACGCCGCCGAGGAAGCCAAACGCGAGGGCCGCGACCTGGGCATCCCCTACTGGCGCACACTCAAGGCCGACGGCTATCTGAACGAGAAATTTCCCGGCGGGCTGGAAGCGCACAAGGCGCTGCTGGAAGCGGAAGGCTTCACCGTCGTGCAAAAGGGCAAGCGATATTACGTCGCCGGGTATCGGGATGTGCTGCTCGGCGATTTCGAGTAATCCCTGTGAGCTTTCACCGACGATCACGAAAAGGCTTGCACCGGATCATAATCCGGCGCCGCAGGGAAGGCGGATTGTGATCCGCCTTGAACACAAGTAGGACTATTTTGAAGAAGGTTTGAGTGAAACGTTGCTTGCTTGTTTGCTGCTTGCTGTCCGTACTGCTGCTGACCGGCTGCGGTCGTCTGGCGGCGCGCCGGGCAACGCCTACCCCGGCAATCCTCTCGCCCGGCGACGTGACCCGCACGTTGACCCACGACGGGCGTGAGCGTTCGTACCTCGTCCACGTGCCTCCCACCTATGACCCAACACAGCCGACCGCGGTCGTGCTGGTCTTTCACGGCGGGGGCGGCAACGCCGAAAACGCCCGCGCGATGACCGGTTTCGACGCCGTCGCCGACGCCGAGGGGGTCATCGTCGTCTATCCCAATGGGACAGGGCGGCGGCCAGACCGCTTGCTCACCTGGAACGGCGGGCGCTGTTGCGCGTATGCGATGGAGCAGAACGTGGATGACGTGGGTTTTGTCAAAGCGTTGCTGGCCGATTTGGGGACGGTCGCCAACGTGGACACGCAGCGCATCTACGCCACCGGCATGTCCAACGGCGCAATCATGGCCTATCGCCTGGCCTGCGAGCTGTCCGACGTGATCGCCGCGATCGGGCCGGTGGCGGCGACGCAAAACATTGATGCCTGCACGCCGTCGCGTCCGGTGCCCGTGCTGCACATCCACGGCGACGCCGACGGACACGCACCCTACGCGGGCGGCATCGGTGCGGAATCGCTGGTCGGCGTCCCCTTTGAGTCGGTCGAAACGACAATAGATTTTTGGGTGCAGCACAACGGCTGCGCGCTCGCGCCGCAAGTCACCCAGAGCGGCAACATCCGTCACACCGTTTACAGCGGCTGCAAGCAGGACGCAACGGTGGAACTTTATACCGTGATCGGCGGCGGGCATGCCTGGCCGGGCGGTCAACCAGGCTGGCGCGGCGGCGACGTGCCGACGACCGAGTTGAATGCTTCGCGGGTGATGTGGGAGTTCTTCGCCGCGCATCCGAAACCGTGATAAGACAAGGAGAACATCCGTTTTGTCCAGGGAGCGGCAGGGGAGGGGAAACTGCCTCGCGCCGAATATGACCGCGCGCTGTTGGTCACGGTGCTGGGCGAAATTCCCGACCAGCAAGCCGCGCTGGCCGAGATTTTCGACAGCCTCAAGCCGGGCGGGTTGCTCTCCATCACCGAGGTAATCGCCGACCCGGATTTTCAGCGGCGCGAACACGTCCGGCAGTTAGCAGAAGCGGTGGGATTGGTTGAGCAGGCGTTCTTTGGGAATTCGATCTCGTACACGATACACTTCAAGAAGCCGTAACAAGCGTTGACGGGATTGGAGAAAACGATGGCCACGGAAAACCTTGCCATCCTGGTTTTGCTTCTCGTCCTGCTGATCTTTGCAGGCGTGGTCGTCTTGACCGTGACCGCCTCGCGCAAGGAAAAGCAGGCCAAAGCGCAGATAGCGCAATCGCTGGGACTGACGCCGGTCGAGCCGGATGCGGCACTGGCGGAGAAAATCGTCGCCCTGCACCGCACGCCGTGGTCAACCGGCCGGTTCCGACTGCGCAACGTCGCCTACCGTCCCCTGCCGGATGGCGAACTCTTTTTGTTCGACCTGGTCACCGGTGGCGATACCGATTCGTTCGCCGCAAACCAGGCTGTAGCGATTCGCTCGGTTTCTCTGCGCCTGCCGCCTTTCCAGATGTTTCCCCAGGTCAACGCGGAAAAATATGGCCTGGGTGCGCTGGCGAACAAAATTCGCGCACACACCTTTATCTTTCCAGATTTCCAGAAAAGGAGCACAGAAAATGAAACAGTTCAATTTGACGCCCGCTATGGGTAAACGTTTGATCGGCAAGGGGATGGCGCAACACCCCGACATCCGGCGCGTGCTGCAAAAGGGCACGCTGCTCATCGTCGCCGGGACGACCAACGGCTATGTGGCCGAGGAAATCCTCACAGCCATCGGACAGGCTGAGGGATTCTCGCGCGTAGGCTTCCGGCGCGGCGTGACCGTGGCCCAGGGTGCGAAACTGCCCCAGGCCGAGCTGGCGGGGGATGTAGTCATCGTGGATGGGCAATGGCAACCCGGCAAAACCGTCTTCGAGGTGGCGGAGAGCCTCAAGGCCGGTGACGTGGTCCTCAAAGGTGGCAACGCCTTCGATCCTTACGGGCAGGCCGCCGTGCAGATCGGGCATCCACAGGGCGGCACGGTGATGGCCATCGTTCCCACGGTCATCGGGCGACGCGTGCGGCTGATCGTGCCCATCGGCCTGGAAAAGCGCGTCTTCGAGGACATCCACACGCTGGCGCTGCGCGTCAACGCGCCGGATGCGGAGGGACCGCGCCTGATGCCTCTGCCGGGCGAGGTTTTCACCGAGTTGGACGCCATCCAACTGCTCACCGGCGCGGAGGCCATCCTCATCGCGGGCGGCGGCATCTTCGGCGCAGAAGGCTCGGCGTGGATCGGCGTCAGTGGGACGGAGGAACAGGTCGCGGCGGCGGCGGAACTGATCAAATCGGTCGCCGGGGAGCCGCCCTGCGAGGTGTAGTCGTAAATTCACACCTGACAGGTTCCCCAAAAACCTGTCAGGTGTGCTGCAATTATCTCACCGTTGCCTTTGGCTACTTCACTTCTCCTGCGCTTTCCGCCACGCCTCTTACTCGACCCGCGCCTCATCCCTTGTTGCTATATCTCCGAAAACATTTATAACAGTGGCATCAAAGTTAAGATAGAAATCAGGAAGATAAAGCGTATGGCAATCACCGATAGAGTAGCACAGTTGCGACAATATAGCCTGGACGCCGTCCCCACCCTCTCCAGCGAGCGGGCGGAGTTGATGACGGAATTCTACAAGACCCATACCGGCCTGATGTCCACGCCGGTGCAGCGGGCGCTGGCGTTTCGCTATCTGCTGGAACACAAAGCGATCTACATCCACCCCGGCGAGTTGATCGTCGGCGAGAAAGGCCCCGCGCCCAAAGCTACGCCGACGTACCCCGAACTGTGTTGCCACAGCCTGAGCGACCTGGACATCCTGAATTCGCGGGAGAAAATCCCCTTTGCCGTCAGCCCGGAGACGCGCCAGGTCTACGCCGAGACCATCATCCCCTTTTGGCGCGGGCGGACGATGCGCGAGTTGATTTTCCAGGAGATGACGCCTGCCTGGAAAGACGCTTACGAGGCCGGGATTTTTACCGAGTTTATGGAGCAGCGTTCGCCGGGGCATACCGTGTTGGACGACAAAATCTACCACAAGGGGATGCTCGACTTCAAAGCCGAGATTCAGGCCCACCTCGACGCACTGGACTTTTTCACCGATCCTGAAGCCTACGCCAAACAAGAAGAACTCAAGGCAATGGCCATCACGGCAGACGCGCTCATCCGCTTCGCCGAACGTCACGCGGAGAAGGCGCGCGCGCTGGCAGCGCAGGAGACCGATCCACAGCGCAGGCGCGAACTTGAACGCATCGCCGGGGTCTGCACGCATGTCCCCGCTTATGCCCCGCGTGACTTTTGGGAGGCGCTGCAATACTACTGGTTCGTCCACCTGGGTGTGACGCTGGAATTGAACCCCTGGGATTCCTTCAACCCCGGCAAGCTCGATCAGCACCTGGAGCCGTTCTACCGCAAGGGGATAGCCGAGGGGACCCTCACCCGCGAGCAGGCTGAGGAGCTGTTGCAGTGTTTCTGGATCAAATTCAACAATCAACCTGCGCCACCTAAGGTGGGTGTGACGGCAGCAGAAAGCGGCACGTACACCGACTTCGCGCAGATCAATCTCGGCGGTGTGCGCCCCGACGGAGCGGACGGCGTCAATGAGGTCACGTATCTCATCCTGGACGTGATCGAGGCAATGCGCTTGTTGCAGCCCAGCTCATCCATCCAGGTCAGCCGCCAGAACCCGGACGACTTCATCAAGCGGGCGGCGCGCATCATCCGCACCGGCTTTGGACAGCCTTCCGTATTCAACACGGAGGTCGTCATCGCGGAGATGCTGCGCGCGGGCAAAAGCCTGGTGGACGCGCGGTGCGGTGGCACAAGCGGTTGTGTGGAAACCGGCGCATTTGGCAAGGAGAACTACAATCTGACGGGGTACTTCAATCTGCCAAAGGTGCTCGAACTGACGCTGTACAACGGCGTAGACCCGCGCACCGGCAAACAACTCGGTCCGCGCACCGGCGATCCACGCACGTTTGCGAATTTCGACGCCCTATTCGCCGCGTTCGAGACGCAATTGCGTTACTTCGTGGATGTAAAAATCCGCGGCAACGCCGTGATCGAGCGGCTTTATGCCCGTTACATGCCCGCGCCATTCCTTTCGCTGCTGATCAGCGACTGCATCGCCAAAGGCAAGGACTATCACGACGGCGGCGCGCGTTACAACACATCCTATATTCAAGGCGTGGGGCTTGGTTCGGTTACCGACGCGCTGACGGCAATCAAGTATCACATTTACGATACTTCACAATTGCTTGCGGTGGATTACAATCCGCCGTTCCTGGCGGCGCTGGATTATGATCCAGCGCAAGCGGGTATGGGGCCAGTGACGATGGGCGAACTGCTCGACGCGCTGGCGCACGATTTCGTCGGCTATGAGCGCCTGCGGCAGCGGTTGCTCAACCGCACGCCGCGTTACGGGAACGACGACGATTACGCCGATACGGTGATGCGCGCCGTCTTCGAGGCGTACTTCCGCGCGATTGACGGACGCCCCAACACGCGCGGCGGAGCCTACCACATTGATCTGCTGCCGACAACGTGTCATGTCTACTTTGGCAGTGTCACCGGCGCCACGGCCGATGGGCGTCGGGCGTGGACGCCGCTTTCGGAGGGTATCTCGCCGGTGCAGGGCGTAGACCGGCGCGGGCCGACCGCCGTGATCAAGTCTGCCGCGAAGATGGACCACATCCGCACGGGCGGCACGCTGCTCAACCAGAAATTCACACCGTCGGTCCTGCGTGACGACGCCGGACTGAACGGCCTGGTGCACCTCATCCGCGCCTATTTCCAAATGGGTGGACACCACATTCAGTTCAACGTGGTAGACACCGCCACTCTCCGCGCCGCGCAGGCACACCCGGAGCAGTACCGCGACCTCATCGTGCGTGTCGCGGGATACAGCGACTACTTCTGCGATCTCGGTAAGGCATTACAGGACGAAATCATCGCGCGGACGGCGCACGAGGAACTCGCATAACCAGACAAGTCAAATAAAGTCAGTTGAACTGTTCGGCGTCCACATGTAATGCGGCACGCTGTTTGTCCTGTTGTAATCACGCCCGCGTCTTCATCGGCCCGGGCCGCAGCGCCTCCCGTCCATCGAAATACACCGCCACCCACTGCGCCAGGCGCTTACCGAGCCGGCGCGCGGCGGCGATTTCCTTTTCCTCGCGGGGTTTGCCCGCCGTCACTGCGCCGTAGTGGAGGGTGAACTGTGGGCCGGTGTAGTCCGGCACGCCGAAGGTGAGCATGCCCACGTTCATCATCATAACGAGCATGGACATGCACGTCAGTTCCGCGCCGCCGCCCCAGCCGCCGGAGGTGGAGAAGGCGCAGCCGATTTTGCCGTCCATTTGTCCCCAGACGTGATGCGCGATGTCGTCCCAGAATTTCTTCATTTTCCACGAGACCACGCCCACGTAGGTCGGCGTCCCACAGGCGATGCCGTCGGCCCAGAGGATGTCGTCCATACTTGCCTCATCCACGGAGCGCAGGCGCACTTCCATGCCGTTGATCTCCCGCGCGCCCTCGGCCACGTATTCGGCCATTTGCGCGGTGTTGCCGGTCGTACTGTCGTAGAGCACGAGAATTTTCCCCATAGGTCTTCCTTTAGTCAGCAGATTAAGCAGATTGAGCAGATTAAGTGTGCGTAAATCTGCTTAATCTGCTCAATCTGCTGATGAAACACTGATGATTTACGCTGCGAAATGTTTGAATTGCGGCAGGTAATCCTTGTTTTGCGCCAACATTTCGTTGACCATCTGCCGGATTTCTGCCAACGAGAGCACCGCCGCCGTCAGCGGGTCACTGGCAATGGCGTGAAAGACGAGGTGCGGGTCGCCGGTGAGGGCCGCTTCGACGGCCATCTCCTCCGTGGCGACAACGACCTGGTTCAGCGGCGCGACCTGACGTGGCAGCGCACCGACGTGGACGGGATGCAGGCCGCCCTTGTCCACGTAGACGGGCACCTCTACACACACATCGTTTGGCAGGTTGGTGATGAGGCCGGTGTTGGGGACGTTGCCGTTGAACCGGAAGATTTCCCCACCCTGCAAAGCATTGATAATGTACGAGGCGTACTCATGCCCGCGTTGGAGGTCAATTTTCTCCTGCGCCAGCCACTCACGGATGCCGTCTTTCCAATCGTACTCAAGCCGCCGGTATTCGTTGAGGATGTACGCATAGTGGCCGGGATTCCAGCCCGTCCCGTGCGTGCAGTATTTTTCGATGAGGTCAGGGCGTTTGCGGAACCACCAGTTGTACTCGGAGTTGTGCCCGCTGGATTCGGTGACGTAGTAATCCAGATGCAGGAACATCTCGTTGCGCACCTGCTCTTCGTTGTAGATGTCCGGGTTTTCGGTGATGGCCTTGCGGATGAGCGGGTAGGCGTCCACACCGTTCCACTCGTACTTGACGTACCACGCCAGGTGGTTGATGCCCGCACAAGTGTAGGTGATTTCTTCCATCGGCGCGCCGATCCAACGAGCGAGCATGTACGCCGTGCCCTGAACACTGTGACACAGACCGGTCAACTGGATGAAAGATTCACGCTGCATCGCGCGGCACAACATCGCCATCGGATTGGTATAGTTGAGCATGGTGGCCTTTGGACAATACTTTTCCATATCCTTGACGATGCTCAACATCACCGGGATCGTGCGCAGCGCGCGGAAAATGCCCGCCGGGCCGCGGGTGTCGCCGACGTTGATGTCTACGCCGTACTTCTTGGGGATGAGGATGTCGTGTTGCCATACATCCACACCACCCGCGAGGATGGTGACGATGACCACATCGGCATCCCTGAGTGCCTCAATGCGATCCATCGTCGCCATCACTTTCGCGGGGTAGTGCCCTTCCTCCACAATGCGATTCACCGCCCGATTGATGAAATCCAGACGCTCGGCATCAATGTCCATTAACGCGAGCGTCGCGTTTTCCAGCAAGGGAAAGGTGAGAATGTCGCGCACCAGACTGCGCGTAAAGCCGAAACTACCGGCACCGATAAAAGCGATTTTTGTCATCATTGGCCTCCCGAGAAGTGATCAAAACTGCCTTTCAACCAACGCTTGAGATACTGCCCTGTGTACGATAGCGACGACTGGGCGACTGTTTCCGGCGTGCCCTCGACGATGATTTCGCCACCGGCATCGCCACCCTCCGGCCCCATGTCAATGATCCAATCCGCCACTTTGATCACGTCCGGGTTGTGTTCGATGACGAGGATGGTGTTGCCCGCGTCCGCAAGCCGCTGCAAAACCGTGATCAGCTTGTCTACATCGGCGGCATGCAACCCCACGGTCGGCTCGTCGAGGATATACAACGTGCGCCCTGTCGCCCGACGTGAGAGTTCCTTCGCCAACTTGATGCGCTGCGCTTCACCGCCGGAGAGGGTCGTCGCCGGCTGACCGAGGCGAATGTAGCCCAATCCCACATCGCATAAAGTCTCCAGCTTGTGCAGCAGGGCGGGGATGGCGGCGAAGAACTCCACAGCTTCTGTCACCGTCATATCCAACACCTCGGCGATGTTTTTGTCTTTATAGCGCACCTGCAGTGTCTCACGGTTGTAGCGCGTCCCGTGACACACATCGCACGGCACGTACACCTCCGGCAGGAACTGCATCTCGATGCGCAGCGTCCCCTGCCCCTGGCACGCCTCACAACGTCCGCCCTTGACATTGAACGAGAACCGTCCCGCATTGTAGCCGCGAATTTTGGATTCCGGCAGTTCCGCAAACAGTGTGCGGATGGGATCGAAGACCCCGGTGTACGTCGCCGGGTTGGAACGCGGTGTCCGCCCGATCGGCGACTGGTCAATGTTGATGACCTTGTCAATGTGCTCCACGCCTTCCAACCCATCACAGTCGCCGGCCGGGTTGCGGGAGCCGTTGAGGCGTTGCAGCAGGTTGGTGTAGAGCGTCTCCACGACCAGGCTACTCTTGCCCGATCCCGAAACGCCGGTCACGCAGATAAACAACCCCAGCGGGAAACGCACATCGAGATTCTTGAGGTTGTGCTGACGCGCGCCACGCACCCACAATGCCTTGCCATTGCCCTGCCGGCGTTGCTGCGGTACCGGCACACACTTGCGCCCCGAAAGATACGCGCCTGTGTACGATGTCGGATGGGCGAGAATGTCGTCCAATGTTCCTTCTGCCACGACTTCCCCGCCGTGTTCCCCCGCGCCCGGCCCCAGGTCTACGATCCAATCGGCGGCGCGGATGGTCTCATCGTCATGTTCCACAACGAGCACGGTGTTGCCCAGGTCGCGCATCTCCTGGAGGGTGTGGATCAGGCGCGCCGTGTCGCGTTGATGCAGTCCGATACTCGGCTCATCCAGCACGTAGAGCACACCGGTCAGCCGCGATCCCACCTGCGTCGCCAGGCGAATACGCTGCGCCTCCCCACCGGAAAGGGTCGCCGCTGCCCGATCCAGGCTCAGATAGTCCAGGCCCACATTCACCAGGAAAGCGATGCGGTCGTGAATCTCCTTCAGGGCGCGTTCGGCGATGGCGTACTCCTTCGCCGTGAGGACGTTGCCACCAAGCAGACGCTCGATCCATGCCTGCAACTTGAGGACGGGCCAGCTTGTGAGCACGTGGATCGGTTGCTCCAGCACCGTCACCGCCCGCGCGACCTCATTGAGGCGCGTTCCCCCGCAGGTCGCACATGGCGTCTGGCTCATCACCTCCTCGATCCTTTCACGGACATAGTCGGAGGTGGATTCATCATAACGGCGCTGCAAGGCGGGGATGATCCCCTCGTACTTGCGCGCCCCGGCCCAGACGCCGCTCGGTCCTTCGTGGTAGACGGGAATCGTCTCCTGTCCGCTCCCGTAAAGCAAGATATGGCGTTGCGCCTCGGTCAGCGCCGACCAGGGCTTATCCGGTGAGATGCCGTAGTACTGCATCACGCCCTCAAACACTTTGGCGTGGAGGCCATCCTTACCTTCAAAGCCAACGACAATGGCGCCCTCGGCGATGGATTTATTCGGATTCGGCACGATGAGATCGGGGTCCAACGCCAGTTTGAAGCCCAATCCCTGGCACGTCGGGCACGCGCCGTGCGGGCTGTTGAACGAGAATGTGCGCGGCTCGATCTCCGGCAAACTCCGCCCACAGACCGGACACGCAAGCCGCTCCGAAAAGAGCACATCCCCTTCCGGCTGCACTTCGGGCTGTGAGGCGCGGACAACGTTCACGATCAACACGCCTTCTCCAAGCCGCAGCGATGTTTCGACCGAGTCGGTCACGCGGCTGACGAAATCGCGGTAAGTCGGCTGGGTTTTCTCGGCGGTATCGGGCACGACCAGGCGATCCACGACCGCCTCGATGTCGTGAATCTTGTAGCGGTCCAGTTCGGGGACGTCTTCCAACTCGTAGACCGTCCCATCCACGCGCACGCGCACAAATCCGAGCTTGCGCGCTTCATCGAATGTAGGCCGATGGTGGCCCTTGCGTCCCCGCACGAGCGGCGCAAGCACCTGCAAGCGCGTCTGGGGGGGCATGGCGAGGATCGCATCCACAATTTCCTGGGCACTCTGGCGGGTCACCGGACGTCCACAATCCGGGCAGTGGGGGATGCCGATGCGGGCGTAGAGCAGACGCAAATAGTCATAAATCTCCGTGACCGTCCCCACGGTAGAACGCGGGTTGTGGGAGACGCCCTTTTGGTCAATGGCAATCGCCGGACTGAGGCCCTCGATCGAGTCCACGTCGGGCTTGCTCATCTGCCCCAGAAATTGGCGCGCGTAGGCGCTCAGCGATTCGATGTAGCGCCGCTGACCTTCGGCGAAGATTGTGTCGAAGGCCAACGATGACTTCCCCGACCCCGACAGGCCGGTAATCACCACCAGCTTATTCTTGGGAATCTCAACCGTGATATTTTTGAGATTGTGTTCGCGTGCGCCACGCACGATCAGTTTATCATCCGCCATACCTGCCCCTGTAGCCACACAATACTGCAAAAGGCTATTATAACACAGTTCCTACGGTCCATCATTGACAATCCCTGCAAGCGGTGGTAACCTAAGAAAGACATTGGCAGATCACCTGATGGAAGGAGCGGCGTAACGATGCACTGGATCACCTCATTGGCTTGTCTTGGCGCGTGTCTGTGGATGGCAGTAGGTCGCTCTCTGGAAAGCGGCACATGGGAAGGTTATGTGATCTTCGGACGGGGCAGCAGCAGTTTCAATCCTTGCGGTTCGCGGGAAACCTGGTGGGTGAAAAGCAAGGGTTTCAGCAAAGTCGCCGAGAAGCTTCAGGCAGACTACGAGCGTATCGCCCAGAAACCTTATGAGCAAGTCTACGCGCGCCTGCGCGGCGAAGTCAGCCGCAAAGGGCAATATGGACGGCTCGGCTCATATCAGCGGGTGCTCTATGTCGAAGAAGTGCTCGAAATCCGCCCTAAAAAGGATAACGATTGTACGACGGTGTAAAGTTTACCCCTCAACAAGCACGAGCGGCAGATACAAAATTGTGTACCCCCTCACGGTGAGGGTTTGCTGCATCACCGTGTAGCTACAGGCATTTTCCACCGTCATGATGACGGTATACGGCAAGGCGATCGTCGCCACCGGAAAGGTGTGGGTGACGACTTCTCCCGTCCCCACGGCGCTCCCATCCCCAAAATTCCACGTGTAGTAGAGCGGCGGTGTGCCCGAGGCCGCCGTCCCCGTGAATGTGACCATCGCCCCCACACCGGGCGCCGCGGGCGTATAGTCGAAGTGCGCGTCGGTAACCGGGATGCAGTCCGACGCAATGGCCGCGGTTGTCAGATCGCTGCAAGCCGATACGCCGGTTCCCCCAACGGTCACCCGCGCCGTATCGGTCATGCCCGTGAATGTGTCCAGGGGAACCGTCACCCTGACGGTCAGCGGGATGGCGGTTTGCGGCGCCAGGGTTGCCTGTCCGGGTGTCAATGTCGTCGGCCACGTCGCGCCGGAGACGGTCAGGCTATACGTATCCGCGAGGGCGCCGGTGTTGGTGAGGGCAAGCGTGTAGACGACCGTTTGGCCGGTCTCGCCGTTCGCCTGCGCCCGCGGTGGCCAGAGCTGCACGCCATACAGGGCTTGCGCCGTTGTGGTGAGCCGCACTGTTGTGGAGATGGCGTCGTCCGTTTGAGATGTTATCGTCAGCGTCGTCGTGGCCGACGCACCGGCCGGCGCGTCGGATGGCACCGTCACCGTCACCGGCAGGGGTGCCCTTGCGCCGGCCGCCAGATCACCGGTAGTGTCCGGCACGCTCGCCGGCCATGCCGATTCTCCCTGAACCGTGAAGCGGTCGGCGCAGTTACCGGCGTTCGTCACCCACAAGGTCGTCCCCGCCGAGGCTCCCGGTACGGCAAGCAGATGATTCGCGGTCACATACGCCGTCACGCCGTACAGCGGCTCTGCGGTCGTGAGTAGCACGGCCTGTGCGCTGCGTGTGGGGTCGCCGGCCGAGGTTGCCGTCAGCGTGACTGTGTCCGAGGCATCACACAGCGCCGCCGCAGGGATCGTCACCGTCACAGGCAGGGTGGCCGACATTCCGGCGGGCAACGGCCCCACGCTTTCCGGCGCGGTCGTCAGCCAGTGCGCGCCGGTCAATGTGACGGTGAAACGATCCGTTGCCGTTCCGGTGTTGGTGATGGAAAATGTCGCGCTCAGCGTTTGCCCCGGCAAGCCATGCTGCTCGATCAGCGGCGGCACAAGGGCGACGGCGTAGCGCGGCAGTGCTGCATCCACTGCCGCTTTGATATCCAGCCGCCCGTAACCATAGACGTTGTTCGGCCAGCCGCTGCTGCTGCATTGCGTAGAGGCGATATGGAAGGCATTGTCGTTCAGCAGTTGTTCCGTCTCCGCGACCTGATTTTTCAACCAGGGGGCCGCCGACCATAGCAAGGCCACCGCACCGGCGACATGCGGCGCGGCCATCGAGGTGCCACTCATCGTACCGTAAGTCCCCCAACGCACACTGGAGCGGATGTCCGTCCCCGGCGCGGCGAGGTCGGGTTTGCGACGGTTGCTGCCGTCCACCGTCACCGGGCCACGGCTGCTAAAGCTGACGATGGCATCCGTCCCCGTTTGCAGGGCGCCCACGGTGTACGCCGCCGCGTAGATCGCCGGCGGCTCGCTCACGGTCGAACAAGCCGAGCCGGCGTTGCCGGCGGAGACAACCGTCATGATGCCCGCCGCGCGTTGCGCCTCCACGGCGGCCTGCAACACTCCCCATGCACAGCCTTCGGACGGCGGGCAGGTCCACGAGTTGTTCGTCACGTCGGGCGCTTTGCCCGGATCGCCCTGCGCCGGTGTTCCCCCCACAGGATAGGGCGCGAGGAAAAACTCGAAGCACTCCAGGTACGTCGCCGGCGTGCCGTTGCCCTGGTTCATATTGCGACAGCCGATCCACTGTGCGCCGGGCGCCATGCCGATCTGGTTTGTTCCACCGTCACTGCCGATGGCTATCCCCATGGTGTGCGTGCCGTGGCCGTAATCGTCGCACGGGACAGGAGAGTCGGCGCCGCATGTTCCGCCGCCGCTGTGGATGGCGTCGTGCCAGTTGTAGTTGTGGTTCGCCGTCGTCCCATTCCAGCCGCGATAGTGAGGTTTGAGCGCGGGATGGGTCCACTCGTAGCCGGTATCCTGTCCGCCGACGACGATGCCCTGCCCGGTGAACCCCATCGCCCAGACTTCCGGCGCGCGCACGTAGCTGATGTTCGGCTCGATGGCCAGGATCGCCTCTGTGTCTCTTCCGAAAAGATGCTCAGGGTGCGGCAGCGCGTTCTGGATATGCGGGTTGCCTTCGATGCGCGCCACGTCGGGACGCGCCGCCAACGCGCGCACCAGATTGGCGTCGCCTTTCACCCAGATCAGGTTGACGATGTAGTAGGCGCGATGGGGAACGCCGCGCGCTTCGAGCCATGCCAGCAACGGCGCCTGCGAGGTTTGCGCCGTGCGCCACAGGGTCTCGTAGACATAGCGGCCTTTTTCCGCCTTCGTCTGCAAGCGCGCCGCGCCGCCGAGGTCGGCCTGTGATTTCAGCACGACGAGGAATTCGGCTTCCGCGCCATCGGCGGTGTGCGCGAGCACCCACGGCGCGATTTTGTCGGACGCGGCGCGCAATGTGGCGAGCGGCGCGCCGGATAGGCCAAGCGCCAGCACAGCAAGCCAAACGACGCGGTAGAATTTGTTCATACGATGCTCTACTGAATTCTTATTGACTGCGCAAGACCAGCGGCAGGTAGACGTGGGTGATGGGCTGTTCAAGTTCCGTCGTCAGAATGGCTTGCGCCTGCACGGTGGGCGATTCAGAGACGGTAGCGGTCACGGTCAATGTGAGCGGAGCCGCCAGCAGGGCCGTGCCGGATACCGGAATCGTCACGGCCACCGTCACCGGAGCCGATTCCCCAACCGATAAGGTCAGTTGTGGGGGGTCAATCTGCACCGGCCAGACGCTCGACGATGTCGCCAGAGCCACCGTTGCCGGCAATGTGCCGGTATTCGTCACGGTCAGGTGATGCACGACCGTCGTTCCGGGTTGCCCGGTCTGCACCGACACGGCCGGCGAGAGGGCCAGGGCATAGAAGGACGTGGCTACCTCCGCCGTCAACGTGAGTTCCGCCGGCGTCGTCAGCCCCGGCCGTGAAGCCTCCACATGGCAGGTGAAGGCGTCCAACGCGGCATCTTCGGGGATCACAACCGTCCAGGCCAAAGTCTGCGCGGCCTCCGAAGCCAGTGCCAGGTTACGCCAGATCACCTGCCCCGGTGCGATGGATGTCGCAGCCGGCGTGGGATCGAGTACGGTGGCGGATATGGGCAACGTCAGCGTCAAAACGCCGTCGCTCATCGGCAGCAGGCTATCGTTGAGGAGGGTCAGCGTGTAGGTGACGGGAACCCCAGGAAACACGCGCGCCGGTTGAGGCGTCAGCGCGAGTTCCAGGCGCGCCGGCGGTTGCGATACCCCCAGCCAGGCCAGACCCTTCTGTAGAATGGCCTCGCGGTGCGCGCCATCGGCGACGCCCTCCACCCCAAATGCAAGGTAGATGAGACGGCGCGCGCCGTCGTCAACGGCCAGTCCTGCCGCGCCGTTGGTGTAGGTGAAAACCGGTGTCGCCGCCGCGTCGTAAGGGGCGATCACGTCCGGGCGGGTCTGATTGTTCGCCCCGCTTCCGCCGGACAGGGTCGCCGTGATGCCGGTGTAGAAGGACAACCCTACGGTTTCGGTCACCCCGGCGTTGTCCTGGATGAACGAGGCGTGTAAAACATCGCGGAAGAATGTGCCGTTGTCGTTCTTGATGTCTACGCCGATGTTTTGCCCGGTCACAAAAAGCCGTCCGCCGCCGTTGAGGTAAGACAACAGGGTTATCTGTTCGGCGCGGGTCAGGCTGTTGATCGCATCATCGCCGGTAAACCAGAGCGCGGCGCGGTAAGGCGCCAGGGTTTGGGCCGTGGGTGAGCTTTGTGTCGCCACCGTCCACTTTGAGTATGGAATTCCCAAATGATCCAACGCGGTCAGGAAGTAGGTTTCGTAGGCGGCCCCGGCGTCGTCATCTACCACCAGGAGCGCGGGTTTCGGGGAGAGGCGGAAGGTGTGCGTCACCCACGTCCCCGCGGTGATGGTGACCGGGTAAGCACGCGGCCAATGGCCCTCTGCCACCGCCGTAAATGTGTAGACGTCAACCGGCAATTCCAATGTCAATGTCGGCGCCGCCGTCCAGGTCAGCCCGAACTTTTCCAGGGTGAGGGTTGCCGTCAACGGCTGTGCGGACCCCACTTCGGCCACCCGTATCGAAAGCGTACCCCACGGCAGCCGTGTCAGCGTGAAATTCTGCGCCACGGTCTGCCCGATGGTCGTCGAGACACTTGCCGTGCTGTTCGCATATCCCAGCAGCGAAGCCGTCACGGTATAGGTTCCGGCCGGCAAGATGAGGGTATACTGTCCGGCGACATCGGTTTGAGTCGTAAAACGCGCTACGCCGTCATCCGCCACAATCTGTACGCCGGACAGGGGCATTGCCGTTTCCGCCGCAACGACTGTGCCGGTCAGGGTGCTGGCATCGCCCAGGTAGACGAAGGCCGCGGAGATCGGTCCCCAGGCGCCGTTCGCATCCCGCCCGCGCACGTAAACGAGGTATCGCCCGCGCGTCATGCCGGTCGTATCCACTTGACCCTGCACCGCCTCTGCGGTTTCATCAAAGGCTCCATCTACCGCCGTTAAGGGGACGGGCGTTCCGCCATCCCAGGGCGGCGTCCCCAGGTAGGCTTCTGCGGCGACGATCTTCTGGCCGGTGTTCTTGCTGTCGGCGTCATCGAGCGTTGCCTGTACGGTGATGGGCTGCCCGATCAACAGCGTATCCGGCGTTACCGTGACGTTATAGACGTGGGGGCCAAATGCGGTGATATAGGGCGTCCGCGCGACTTTGGCGGCATAGAGCAAAGCATTCAGGTTTGGTCGGATCAGCGCGTCATAGTTTGAACAGGCGGGGTAAAAGCCGTCGCCGTCCGAGCCGATCTCGAACGTATAGGCGGCGATGCCCAGGTCCCCGTAGGCCCAATCGTCGGTCGCGCCGCTGGTGGGATACAACGCGCTGGATTGCTGAGGGGTGTAGCCGTTGAAGGATGCCATCCGCCGCCCAAGCATCTGCAATTGCGCGGCATTGGGCGCGGGGGTAGAAGTGTCTCCCCAGGGCCAGAGCACAAGGTTGCTGTAGCTGTGGAGGGTAATGAACACTCCGGTTGCGTCATCCGGCGCGGGATCAGTATCGGCAGGGCCGCGTTGATCGGGGAACAGTGTGGCGACAAAGTTTTGGATGCGCATCGTCTCGTTCTCGGAGGCCGCCGACGGCCCGCGATACGTCTCATCACAGGGATTGGTACTGGCGCCGGGGCCGCCCCAGTGGAAGCTGGAGTTGCGGTTAAGGTCTACGCCATAGTCCGTGGGACTGCACGATCCGTAAGGATGGGTGTTTTTGCGCCAGTAAGCCCAGGGTTGGCCCGGCTCGTTTTTCACATGGCCATCGGGATTGGCGCTGGTGAGGATGTAGATCATGTGCTCATCCAGCAGCCACGTCACATCGGGGTCCACGCCGTAGTTTTCCAGCAGGTATTGCATAAAGGCCAGCGCCGTCTCCGGTGTGATCAGCTCGCGGCCGTGGATGTTCGCCATCAAGAAGAAAATCGGCTTGAGGCTGGTCCCGGTCGCTTCGTTGGTCACGCGCATCACCCGCAAGGGGCGATTCTCATAACTTTGCCCAATGGTGAGCAATTGGGTAAAGGCAGGGTAATCGGCCGCCCATTGATCAAGTTGGGCGTAGATTTCCTCGACGGTGCGATAGCACGGAAAGCCGGGGATCGTTTGGGGGTGCGGATACAGGTCGGATACTGTCTGGAATTGAATGTCGGCGGCCGTGAGGTGCGCCGCATCCGTCGCCGAGATATAGGCCACCACGTAGCCAGAATCGGGATGCTGTGCGTCGCGGTGCACTTCCCAGATATCTAGTGCGGCCAACGCCGCCAGCTCTTCCGACGAGGCAAAGGGGATACGGACGATGCGAGGGTCATCCGGGCCGCTCGCTGCCGCAGACAAGGGCATCAACAAGACTGCCCCCACTACAATAAGCAAAAACCACCATTTATGCATAAAGATCCTCCATAGTGCGAATGTCCTGGCCGGCTTCCAACAGGTGGGTGGCGAAGCTGTGACGGAAGGTATGGCAGCTCGCGGGTTTAGCAATGCCGGCTTTTTGTACAGCGGTGCGCACGGCTTTTTGCAAGCCGCTTTCGTCCATGTGATGGCGGCGGGTGACGCCGGAGCGTGGATCAACGGAGAGGTTGGCAGCGGGAAAGACGTATTGCCAGCCCCATTCTCTGGCAGCATTGGGATATTTGCGTTCCAGGGCATAAGGCAGGTACACGGCCCCGTAACCGTTGGCAAGGTCGCGCTCATGAAGCGCCTTGACCTGTTGCAAATGTTCCTGATCAAGCAACTTTTGCGGTTGATCGGGCATAATCACCTCTATCTGTGAGGTATGGGTTGTGGGGTGCAGGTGTGGAGCGGAGAAGATGGCGAGATATTTTTAATATTGTTGTCTTATTTATTAATGCATTCATAAAATTCAAGCATTTCCCTATTGACTTGTATGATTGACGAGTATATAATGTTTATGTTAAAAAGCAATTGTTGAAGCCCTCCAATTATAGATACACGTTTGACCCTAAAACCCGGACAGCCCGGCACGAAGCAATGGGTAGACAAATACGGCGATCGGCTGGTGTGTGTACATTATCGCTATGATGCAGCCCGGCGGAAGCGCTACAAGACGGTCGAATTGATTGTCGAAGAGGTGGATTGGCAACCGCCGCCTGCACTGACGGAGAGGGATAGGATGGTGTATGTGCAGGTCAAGTGGGGGGGGAGGTGGAGGTGGCGCGCCGGGTGAAGGAAGCCGGCGGGATATAGAACAGGCAGAAAAAGGTGTGGGAGTTGCGCTATGATCAAGTGGTGGAGTTGGGGCTGGAAGGGCGGATTGTGGGAGAAGTGGGATAGCTGAATCTTGAGCCAGCGGGGGAAGGAAGGTTGTTCTAGACGGGCGGGATATGGAGGTGGCACATTAGAGATGCGCAAAAAAGTATATATATCTAGATGCAAGCATATAGCAATAGATACAAGTATCCAGGGCTATATGCAGGAGTGATGGTAGGCAAAAAGTATACAAATGTATATAGTAGCATCTAGGGATAGATGCAATTTCCGTCTAATAGTAGTTGGGCGGCAATGACCGCCGAAGGAGAACGAGGAGAAGAATGAAGCGCGCGTTTGCTTTGGTCTCGCTGGCAACCCTCATCCTTTCTGCTTGTGCACCTGTGTCCGCGCCGTCCTCTATGCCTGCAACATCCGTGGCGCTCCTGCCTACAGATACGCCTGCGCCAACGGTGACACTCACCAGCACCCCCACGCCAACCACACCCCCCACCGCCACGGCCACGCCAACCGTCACCCCTACCGCCACGCCGACGCCCATCCCTACCCTGCCGCCGGAGCAGGTGGGCGGCTTGACGGGCGTGCCCGACCCGCGTTACAGCAACCCCGAACTGTTTGACCTGAGCAACCCTGATGCGCCGATACCGCAGTTTGTCAATGCGATGAAGATGGCGGGGATAGAGGTGACTCCTGAGCAAGTTGCCCAAGAGATAACTTACCAACAACTGAAAGACGGGAATTTGGTTGTTGCTGTTTACAAACTCGATCCTGCCCCTTCCAAACAAGGCGAAACTCTTGAGGGCCGATTTCCTCTGATAGTTGGCGAACGGGATGGACAAAGCGTATGGCAGTGGGACAATATCGCCTCCAGCCTGAACGCCCTGAACAGAGCGGTCGGCGTACGCTTGGGCACCCAGGTCGTCCACTACAAGCTGAGTGACCCTCAGTATACAGGGGTTGCTGCTGGCAACTTCAATGCTTTTCTCATTGACGGGGAGTTAAACGAGCCAGATCTATGGCTTCCACCGAGAACTCAGGCAACCAACCCTTATGAAAGGTATGGCACCTATGATCTCTCACGAGCGACAGCAGTGCTGAACTTCGCCCAGAGAAGCGGAGCGGAATTTGAGGCGCATCATATCATCGGCGGCAGGTTTGAGGATGGTGTGCCCAATTGGCTGCTGGAAAGCAACTTCTCGCGTAAGGAATACATCGACGTTCTAAAGGCACATGTCAGGCAAGTAGCCAGCTTTCTGCCGGCGCTGACACCTGTTTCGGTAGTTAACGAGGCCTTTGACTGGGATAGAATCGCCCCTGACAGCTTCTGGAATCAGAAGATCGGGCCTGAATACATCGAAATCGCTTTCAGGGAGGCCCGGGAGAGCAATCCAAATGCAATCCTTTACTACAATGATGTAAATGTATTCGCCGATGGAGGAATAGATGATCATGACAGAGCAGTTTTTGCTTTGGTTCGCCGCCTGAGAGCGAAAGGATTGATAGACGGTGTCGGCTTTCAGATGCACATAGATGAAAAACACAGACCTGTCCCTGCTGATGTTGTTAAGGCGCTGATAAAGATGTATGAAGAAATCGGCGTCAGGGTTTACATTACTGAGTTTGATGTTGATTTGACCTACTTGGGCTTGCCCGAACAACAACGCCAACTTAGGAAAACGCAGGTGTTCGGGGAGATGTTTGAACTCTTCCTAACTTCTCAAAATGTCGGAGGTATCACTTTCTTCGGTTTCACGTCGGATGTGTCATGGAAGCCAGACGCAGATGCACACTTGTTTGGCGAAATGTACAGACCTGAACCAGCCTTCTACGAAGTGGCTAGGCTTCTATTGAAGCATATAGATAAGTAGTGCCGCCCAACCTGCCGCTCCAGCCGACGCCGCTTCGCGGCGCGGCTGAGCGGCAGGACGTTAGCCGCGGGAGAAGTATCGCGGAGCACATAAAGGGAATACCCATACAGGGGTTGGTCGGTCCGGTGCAATAATGTGGGGGTCGAGCCGCAGGCAGGCAAACGGCCGTGTCCTCGCAGGTGGAAGGGGGAAGCGGCTAACAGCGCGTCCAGCCGACACGCTCCGCTCGCTGCGCTCGCTCCGCGTGCGGCTGACGCTTACCGTTGGGCGGTGTCAAATAGTCAGGTTCCGCCCTCACCGAAAACAACAGGAGGAGAAAATGAGAACTATTGCGAAACTGATTGCGCTATTAGCTCTCTTGACATTGTTGGTTGCTTGTGAGACTTCTCGGCCGTTTACACCTATACCAACTGACACGCTTGCTCCAACTAATACGCCTTTGCCTGCCGAAACGTCTTTGCCAACTTTTACATCTACCGTCACAAATACACCAAAACCGACAAATACACCGAAACCTACTAACACACCAAGACCAACCAATACGCCTAAGCCTACCGCTACTTTTACGCCAACGCCAGCCCCCATCATTTTGAAAGGTTCAGGCGACTCAGTTGTTGATGTGAATAAGTGGAACGGCCCAGCACTATTACACACCAAATACACCGGCTCAAGCAACTTTGTTGTTTGGAATTATGACACAAATGGCGAGAAAATAGACCTATTGGTAAACACAATAGGCAATTACGAAGGAATAAGGCCATTGGACTTCCTCGATGGAGAAGATACGGCGCGCCTACAAATCGAATCATCCGGCCAATGGGAAATACAAGTTCTACCACTTGACCAGATTCGTAGGGTTGAGATTCCAAGTATTTTTGATGGCAAAGGGGATGACGTCGTGTATCTCAAAGGAACTGAAAAGCCAGACTTGCTTAAAATTGACGCTAGCCAGGCCAAAAGCAACTTCGCCATCTGGGGTTATGGAAGTGATAGAGACTTATTGGTAAACGAAATCGCACCTTATACCGGAATCATTATCATTCCAAATAGTCTGCCGACAAGTAGTGGCGGCTTGATATTGGTAATTGAGGCCGAAGGAAATTGGTCGATTGAAGTTACTACGAGGTAATTACGCCGTGAAACAAAACTATCGTATGAATAAACACCGCCCAACACCGTTTGCACCGGACAGCGGCTACGCCGCTCGCGAATCGGGCGCGATTTGCCTGCAATCATCCGGGTAGGCGTGGGTACGTTGCCTGCACCGCCGCTGCCGGTGAAACCAACCGTTAGCCGCGGGAGAAGTGTCGCGGAGCACATAAAGGGACTACCCATACAGGCGTTGGTTGATCGGTGCAATAACGTGGGGGTCGAGTCGCAGGCAGGCGAACGCCGTGTCCTCGCAGGTGGAGGGGAAAGCGGCTAACCCTCGCTGTAGCCGACCGCCGCCTCAGCGGCGCAGCAAAGGCTCGCGCAGGGGAAGGCTCTGGGGCCATCTGGGGCTCCGGCAGGCGAGGGACGGCGGCGGCGGCTAAGCTCTCCCGTTAGCCGCGGGAGAGGAGTCGCGGGGCGCATAAAGGGAATACCCATACAGGGGTTGGTCGGTCGGTGCAATAACGTGGGGGTCGAGCCGCAGGCAGGCAAACGGCCGTGTCCTCGCGGACAGGATGGGGAAGCGGCTAACCCTCGCTGTAGCCGACCGCCGCCTCAGCGGCGCAGCAAAGGCTCGCGCAGGGGAAGGCTGTAGGGCCATCTGGGGCTCCGGCAGGCGAGGGACGGCGGCGGCGGCTAAGCTCTCCCGTTAGCCGCGGGAGAAGTGTCACGGGGCACATAAAGGGAATAGCGATACAGGAGTTGGTCGGTCGGTGCAATAATGTGGGGGTCGAGTCGCAGGCAGGAAAACGCCGTGTCCCCACAGGTAGAGGGGGAAGCGGCTAACCCTCGCTGTAGCCGACCGCCGCCTCAGCGGCGCAGCAAAGGCTCGCGCAGGGGAAGGCTCTGGGGCCATCTGGGGCTTCGGCAGGCGAGGGACGGCGGCGGCGGCTAAGCTCTCCCGTTGGGCGGCTTATACCAAAAGCGAGTCAGTTATGAGACACTACGCAGCGTATAACAAAGTTGAGGAATGGGGAGAATATACACCTGGCGCGGATGATACTGAGTTTGGACACTATAGCAGACATCCTAAGGCCAAACTTGAAAAAATAATAGGCCAAACCATCTGGGTCTTTTCTGGAGAGCGAGTGAATGGCCGGATGGTATACAAGCTATGTAGCACTTATAGAGCCGAGGCCATTGAGGAAAATGCAGAAGAAGTAGAAGCATCAGGTTTTCGATGCGTGGTAGGGAGCGGTTTGAGTTTTGTTCCGCCAATTCCGGTAAATGATTTAGAATGGTTTGCAGAGTTGTTCAGAGAGCAAAATAGGTTTAGTTTTGGCATAAACCAGATAAGAAGCGATCGGGTGATACAGTCTCTTGAGAGACTCAAAAAAAACTATTTGGAAAACAGATCAAAGCGGACTGTTCTTCAAGATATAGAGGATTCGAAGAGTACATATGAGGCTCTTCAAGAAACAACACGTCAATCTGTGGTAGAAAGCCGCATTGGACAAGACCTATTTAGGAATTCACTCATTCAATACTGGCAGGGCTGTTCGGTTACTGGATGCAAGAGCTTTGAAGTATTGAGAGCATCACATATCAAGCCTTGGCGTGATTCGTCCAACGAAGAAAGACTAGATGTCTTTAATGGTTTATTGCTTATTCCTAACCTGGATGTGTGCTTTGATTTGGGCCTGATTAGTTTTGATGATAATGGTCAAATTCTGATATCGAACGATTTGGATGAAACTACACGAGAGCAGCTAGGCATATATCCCCATTTGAGATTGTCACGAGTAGACGAAAAGCACAAAGGATTTCTGCGGTATCATCGTAATAGAGTCTTTCGGCCATAGAAAATCGCCCAACCCGCGCCTCAAGCCGACGCCGCCTTCGGCGGCGCGGCTTAGGCGCCAGCCGTTGGCTTGCCCCTTTTTACCAAATAGGAAAGTTTGGAATGGACTACGTTCAATATCACAACTCTGAAAAAATGGGGTTTTCTTGCTTGGAATTTTCGCCTGATGATGGTTTTGGAATCGTCACAAACAAACGAATATCTGCCAATTTGTTAGGCAATCGTATCTGGCTGATAGGTGGTATAGAAAAGCCCAGACAATACTATCTCTGCTATAACTTTATTGCAGATGAAATTTTAGAGTTAGATGATGAGTTTGGGTTTGAAGTTAACGGCCGAGAAGGGCAATTCTTTCAGCCTCCTGTTCTTCTAAATGATTTTCCGTGGTTTAAAGATTTTTTGAAAAGTCAAGCATCGTTTAGTCTGGGTTTGCAAAGAATTGACGAAAAGTTTGTTAGGGAACTGGAAAAGGTTGCTGTTTTAGAACAATCTCCATCACCCCTTGCAGAAAACTCCAATAAAGCCAGTTTTGGCGGCGGTTTTGGAAGTCCAGAAGTTAATCGTCAAGTTGAACAAGCGGCTATTAAAGTCGTAACAGAATACTACCAAGAACGTGGATGGAATGTTGAATCCGTTGAGTCTCAAAAATGTGGCTATGACTTGTTATGCACAAAGGATACTGCACAAGAGCATGTAGAAGTCAAAGGGGTTCAGGGCGATGGAATTTCGTTCATCATCACCAGCGGAGAAGTTAAGCAATCTCAATCTGATAAAAACTTTGTGTTATGCGTTGTAACACAAGCATTAGAAAAGCCGATATTAAATCACTTTACGTCGAAAGAATTTGCAGAGAAATTTTTGTTAGAGCCAATTTCTTATCGTGCTATCAAAAAATAAACTCTGGTATGGAAAAAGGCAAGCCAACACCGTTTGCAGCGGACAGCGGCTGCGCCGCTTGCGGGTACGCGCCGCGAGCCAGCGGAGTTGAGTGCAGGCGAAGGGGTCTTGCCCACCCCGCCGCTGCCGCTGAAACCAACCGTTAGCCGCGGGAGGAGTATCGCGGGGCGCATAAAGGGAATACCCATAAAGGGGTTGGTCGGTCGGTGCAATAACGTGGGGGTCGAGCCGCAGGCAGGCAAACGCCGTGTCCTTGCAGGCGGAGAGGAAAGCGGCTAACCCTCGCTGTAGCCGACCGCCGCCTCAGCGGCGCAGCAAAGGCTCGCGCAGGGGAAGGCTCTGGGGCCATCTGGGGCTTCGGCAGGCGAGGGACGGCGGCGGCGGCTAAGCTCTCCCGTTGGGCCGCTCTGCGCTCTTACAATTCGACTTTGCAGGAGTAATGCGAGAGGGAAGCAATGACTGCTCCAGTTTTACAGAATCAATACCAGGAAACTGTACGTGAGAGCATTCGCAAGGGTGCGGAGTTCAATAGGGCATACTTATTGATGAACGTCTTGGCCGCTACGATTGCCAGTTACGGGTTGTTTGCCAATAGCCCGGCCGTTGTCATTGGCGCTATGATTGTCGCTATGCTGCTGGGGCCAATTGCGGGAGTCGCATTGGCTTTGGTGGACAGCGATATGAAGTTTCTCCTGAAGAGCCTATTCGCGTTGCTGGCTGGCACCATCGGGGTTATGGTTACTGCATTTATCATAGGTACTATACACAAAGACATTCCCCTCACCAACGAGATTATGGCACGCACCGCTCCTAACTTGTTGGATTTGATGATTGCGCTGGCAGGTGGAGCAGCAGGTGCCTATGCTACCGTTTCTCCTCGTTTGAGTATTGCTTTCGTGGGTGTCGCTATTGCGACGGCTTTGGTTCCACCACTATCTTCAGCCAGTATTCTGTTCGCGCGTGGCGCAGTTGATTTGGCGCTTGGCGCCCTTTTGCTGGCGTTTACCAATATGGCAGCCATCCAGTTTGCCTTCTCCGTTGTTCTATGGTTCACCGGCTTCCGTCGAGTTACTCACACCTCAGGACTATCCCTGTTAACATTTGCACAGCGGAATATTGTTAGCATTACTATTTTGTTGGTGCTGGCGGTTGTGCTGACAATGAGCCTTCAGCGGGTTGTCGCCAGGCAACTCTATGAGACGACAACACGATTTACCCTGCAACAGGAAATCAACGCCTCTATGGGAAGCCATCTGGTAGAGGTGCGATTTGAGACAGTTCCAGGGACAACCATTGTCAGAGCCGTAATGCGCGGCCCAAGTCCGCCTTCGGCAGCGCAGGTCGCGGCAATGGAAACTCGATTGCCATCCCCCCCTGATGGCACAACAGTGGAATTGCGGATACGCTTTGTGCAGACGACGATTATTAATCGAGACGGCCTGTTATATACAGATGTTGAGTTTGGGTCCAATGAGTAGCAAGAAGACGGTCGGCAATCAGGTGCATAACCCTCTCAAGTAGCGGCCCAACACTGCATGAACCCGACCGCGCTATCGCGCGTGCAAATCGATGGCTCCACGCGCATTGCAGTTGGTTCTGGGGCGAAGGCTCTTCCCCGCAGCCGCGCGGCGGGTTATGCTTACCGTTAGCCGCGGGAGAGGAGTCGCGGGGCGCATAAAGGGAATACCCATACAGAGGTTGGTCGGTCGGTGCAATAACGTGGGGGTCGAGCCGCAGGCAGGCAAACGCCGTGTCCCCACAGGTAGAGGGGGAAGCGGCTAACCCTCGCTGTAGCCGACCGCCGCCTCAGCGGCGCAGCAAAGGCTCGCGCAGGGGAAGGCTCTGGGGCCATCTGGGGCTCCGGCAGGCGAGGGACGGCGGCGGCGGCTAAGCTCTCCCGTTAGCCGCGGGAGAGGAGTCGCGGGGCGCATAAAGGGAATACTCATACAGGGGTTAGTCGGTCCGGTGCAATAATGTGGGGGTCGAGCCGCAGGCAGGCAAACGGCCGTGTCCCCACAGGTAGAGGGGGAAGCGGCTAACCCTCGCTGTAGCCGACCGCCGCCTCAGCGGCGCAGCAAAGGCTCGCACAGGGGAAGGCTCTGGGGCCATCTGGGGCTCCGGCAGGCGAGGGACGGCGGCGGCGGCTAAGCTCTCCCGTTAGCGCGACAAACTAAATCCGAAGGCAGAAACATCAAATGGGAGGTGAAACTATGCGTGGAATGAAAATTTCGAAATTAGTATTGGGGTTGGGCCTATTGCTCATCCTGGGGACACTGATGATTGTTACAATCAACAGAAGTGATCTGGTAGGCTTGGCTGCCGAAGTGGTGGCCACCCCCGCACTTTCTCCTGCTCCGACACTTTCTCTCGCTTGGCAGAACGCTACTCTGGACCAGATCCACTTTGGCGAGCCGAAAGTGGTGCTGACTGATACGATGGGTTTACGAATTGTGGGGTGGATTTCCAACGCCGAGGTGCTCATTCAGCGGGACACGGTACCCGGAAGAAATGGGAGTGCCATTGAGGTATTCAACGTTGAGACGCAAGAGGTGAGACGCTTGACTGAAGGAAAAATCTGGGGAAAACCAATTTGGAGTTCCCGAGAAAGAGCGATTGCTTATCTACTCTACGACAATGATCGGGAAATGACATCTTTGGTTTGGCAAACTCTTGATGGCCAACCCGTTAAGATACTTGATGGCGCAGTCCAGCCGATTGTCTTATCTCCTGATGGACGGGGAGCGATGGCTTATTCGACGGCGACGAGGGATTTGAGAGGCAAAGTGTGTACCCCTCTAGAACGAGAGGATATAAAGGTGGACTTCGCCAGGTTTGCACCGCCTGCTCGCAACCTGCGTTGTGGTTGGAAATATGATACGGCCGTTTCACCGGATGGAAAGTGGCAGGTGATTTACAATTGTGAGCATTTTCTGTTGGTGAACTCGGAGGATGCAACAATAAAAAAAACTCGATCTGGGCACGGAAGTTATAGAAGGACGGCCTTTTCCACGTTGGGCACTAGATGCCCAGTGGAGCCAAGATGGGCGACAATTGGCTATAGCGGTAACGTTTGGTGATTTCCTTCCTCGAGTCACCCAACTTATCGTCCTCAATCCTTGGATAGAAGAAATCCGCGAAATCGAACGCCCGTCAGTCCCGCTTGTTTTTTCTGAAGTGGACTGGGCACCAGGCGAGAGGTATTTCTTAGTATTTGGAAGTAAAGCAACGGGTGAGGGAGCATATTCGCCGAAAATGTGGTTGGTGGATGTGGCAACGGGAAATATGCGTGACCTTGCTCTCTTTCCTTTCCCCGTAGCACTTGGTGGAGATCCGAGGTGGGAAGCGGCCTGGTCTCCTGACGGGAACCATATCCTTTTTTACTGTCGCTCTCAAAGCACGTTAGAGTGGGAATTGTGCTTGGCGTCTGTGGAGGTGGCGCAATGAAGAAGAGATGGCCTCTTTACGCAATCGCGTGCTTGCTTCTCTTGCCCTTGTCCCTGAAGGTTGTTACCATCCTCCCTGTGGTTGTCGCTCAGGATGAAGATCAACTTTTTTTCTCAGAAATCACCGTGCAGATGTACGTTCTGAATCCTGATAATGGCGCAAGCACCGGAGAGTCCTGCGGAATTGATGATCCTTCCACACCTCAAAATGAAGCCGACGACCGCTATGGATGTACAGTGTTTGATCGGGAACACTATCCTCCAGATCAGGTCCATCCATATCCTTACGCAGCCAACCCGGCCACGGTAAGCATAGAAGATGACTATCTGCTGGACGTGGTACCGCGGGAGATGGGACCATCCGGACACCACCCCTTGGCCCTGCGCGCCCAGGCCATTGTGGCCCGCACCTACGCCTATTGCGCCATCCACGCCAGGGAACATCCCGACACCAACTGGCCCATCTGCGCCGCCAACCGCTGGAGAACTCCAGTTCCTTCCAGGTCTTTGTGCCCTATCACTTTGAGACCCTTTCTGCAGTGGACCAGCAAGCCGTTCGGGACGCCGTGGCGGGGGCGCTCTATCTGATCGATGCCGAGGAGCCGGAGAGAGGTCCTATCTTTGCCGAGTTCTCGGCGGATGCCTACCTACGGACGGTAGCAGGAGATTATGACTACCTGCGCAGCGTGGAAGACCCCATCAGTTACGACCCGGCCATCCCAGGCATCATTTCCGCCACCAATGCCCACCAGCGGGGGATGAGTCAAAATGGGGCTAATCGCTGGGCGTGGGGAAATTCCAGCCGTTTTGGAGGCGGCGAGGCCTGGCCTGTCCGGTGGGAGGACGAGCGGCAGATACTGGTTCACTACTACACCGGGGTGTATCTCCAGGATGCTGGCGGATATTCGCTTACCCCCGACGATCGCTGGAACCTGCTGACGTACACCGTTGCCTCTGAGGTGATGGCGGGCCAATCTTACAGCGCCACGTTGGTTTTGCAGAACACCTCCACCTGGGATTGGGAGCCCTACGATGCTGTGTTGGGTTACCAATGGACGGTCCCTGATGGGTCGCCTACCTACAATGACTGGCAAATTGTGACTTGGAATATCGCTCTGGCGGCTGGTGATGCATTGACTACCACGGTGACGATAGTGGCGCCTGCCGTTTCCGGCGTCTACGACCTGCACTGGGATTTCGCCCGGCCGGACGAGGCATATTTCTGGTTTCACCACCAATGGCCACATCCCGTGATGCCTATTACAGTTACCGGCGGGGCAACGCCAACCCCCACACCGACGCCAACACCTACCCCAACATTCACTCCCACCCCGACACCCAGCCCAACATCTACCCCGAAACCGACCTCCACTCCTGGCCCCTGGGGACAGTGGGTGACAGTGGAGGAGACGGTGATGCGGGATGAGCCGTTTACCGAACGTCAGGCATACGCGCGGCTGTTGAGCCAGGTGCGAGATGAAGTGATGGTTTCTAATCTGAAAGGGGAGGCCTATATCCGGCTGACCTATCGGTACGCGCCGGAGGTGACGGCTCTTTTGATGCAGGATGAGACATTGCGCCGACGGGTGAAGGCATTGGCCGTGGAGACTCGTCCGCTTCTGGAGGACTTGGTGGCAAGGCGATCCGCCGGTGGAGGGCGATTGCAGGAGGCGTGGGTCGAGGAAGCCCTGACCGTGTTGGGAGAACTGGAACAGAAGGCCAGCCCTGAACTGCGGGAAGAGATCGCGTGGTGGCGAAAGATGCTGCCAGGCTGGGTGAGCAAGACGGGACAGGAGATCTGGACTTCGTTGCCAGAGCGGACGGCGTCCGTAACGCCGGTGTTCACAGGAGCACCTGAAGAGGTCGTGCTGCGGGGAAGGAGTGAAGCGGAGATTCAACGGTACGGGCGATTGTTGAGTCGGGTACGCGATGAAGTGCTGCTGCGGGCAGACGGTGGGGAGGTCTATGCAGCGCTGGTGTATCGTTACACGCCGGAGGTCGTGGCGATTCTGTGGCGTGACGAAGGGCTGCGCCGGGAAGCAGAGGTGTTGTTGTTGGAGGCAGAACCCGCGCTGGAGAGCCTATTGGACAAGGAACGAGGAGAGTGGCGGTTTTCGCCGGAGTGGATCACGCGGGCTGATCGTTTTCTGGATGCATTGGCTCAGGAGGCTGAACCGGCGCTGGAAGATGAACTTGGCTGGTGGCAGAAACGGCTTTCCGGCTGGATAGGCAAAACGCCCCAAGAAGTATGGAGGGAACTATTGTCTGAGAGTCGTGTTTCGAGGTGATAACGGGGAGGCAGAGGTCGCGCTAACATCGGTTGCAGGCGACGCGGCTATCGCCGCAGTAATCGGCGGGGCCACGCGCACAACCAGGTCTGCTCTCGAAGGTACTGCGCCGCACCCGCCGCGCGCCTGAACCTGGGTCGTTAGCCAGCCTTTACGTCACGTGGCGATGAGATGGATACCATAACGTTTGTACGCGAACTAAAAGAAACTCTACTGGGCATTGAGTCTACTGGGGGCAATCCCTGGTTGCACGTAATTCCCAATCACGCGCTCTTGGGAGAACTCAAGCGTTTCGTCTTTGAAACTGCAACTCAAAAAGGTATTCGTTTCAGCGGCAGGGATGACCGACAAGGTTATGATTGGCGATATTCCTCCTTCGTTGGAGACGTTCTTGATAGGGAACGTTTCGAAAGGCGTGTACGCTATTGCATCATTAAACTCAGAGAGTTTGGCATTCCAGAAGCAGACTATTTTGCCTACATCTCAAAGGCTTTGGAACTTACACTCACCCAACTCGAGAAAAAACCTCGTGAGCGAACCCTACAGCATCAGGCAAGCACAGCCTCTATACAGGATTTGCTTGTTGAAGAAATCGCCAAGTGTTTTGAGACGTGGTACTACCCTTCCGATGTCTCGTACTATGAATTTGCCACAGAGCATGAATTGGCGACCTATGACACCACGAATCGGAGATGGCGGTTATCAAGCATTGGGCAGTATGCTTTACAGTTATCAGCCTTTGAGTTCATCGTCTTCCTGTGTGCGTTGGAAGTCACTTTTGCGCGTAAGAGTACCAGTAGTCGCTATCTTAGCCAGCAAACCCTTGAGATATTGAGCAAATCTCAACCCATAGATGATATGCGGTTCAGTCGCCGTGAAAGACTCCCGATGTCTCTCCGCTGGTACGGCATCATCGATACAACGGCGGAAGAACCGCTTATCACAGATTTTGGTAGAAGGATACTCGCGAAAACGTCCGCGAACCTCGATGTTTTGCGAGATGTTATTATGCTGTTGACTGAATCGGAAGTCGGTGGATTCCAATTCCTGGGCGGCACAGACGTAATCGAACAAGTTAAGGAACGCACGCGAACATCTCGAAGCCTTGTCCAGGACCAAAGGGCTTCGATTGAGACAGCAGTAAACCTCTTTATGACGGGGCATTATCTTGATAGTTTGCGGATCTTCTACTCAAACATAGAAGCAGTTCTGAATCTCGCCTTGATGAAAATAGGATTGCGTCCAGAAGATTTCGTGGGTATGAAACCCAAACTTGAGAAATTGGAGAAAGAAAAAGTACTCTCCTCAAAATTGAGTAGTTGGCTGGAAGTAGTAACCAGCCGTAATAAAGTTCTTCACGGCAACATCGTGGAAGATGACGCCGCCTTAGTCAAACCTCTTTTCTTCTTCATTGGAACATTCTGGAATCGCTTGGTTGAAGAAGTAGATTTTTACTTTGAGAAAACGGCTGGCTAACCAGCGCATCCAGCCGACACGCTCCGCGTGCGGCTGATGCGCAAGCCGTTGGGCAGCCAACTGTACGCTTTCGGTAAGTGTGCTTATGTGTTATTCAAACCCTAAACGATCTCTGTGGCTGATCTTTGTTCTTGTAGCCCTGGCAGGTTGTGGCTCCACATCAACCACCACTTTTGTTTCGCCATTGCCAAGCGATGCTATTGTTGTGGAGAATGAGGGCCGTATTTGCTTTCACGAGTTTGAAAACTCATTGGAGGTTCAGGGGTATTTTGTTCCGAGAGGCTGCTTTTCCAGCAGTTGTACGAGACCCATACAACAAACTGTCCACATTCAGGTTGATACAGCACAGTTCGCGCTTCGATTCAACACACGATTTGTATTGATTGATCCCTATGCCGCTCAAGGAAAGACACGTGGCAGTTATAGGTGTACAGAGGATTGTGATGGCGCAGGAAGTATTCAATTCGAGATAGGCGATCTTGAAAGGGGAACTTATTCTGTTTGGTTGGGCGAGCGTAATCTAGGCCAGATAAGTTTTCCGCCAGATACCATCACAGGGCGGGATATATGCTTCGGAGAGCAATGGTAGATATCAGCGGGGAGAAGTATTACACACAGGCTGCCCAACACGCGGCTCAAGCCGACCCCGCTCCGCTCGCCTTCGGCTCGCTCCGCGGGGCGGCTTAGCCGCAAACCGTTAGCCTGCGCTAGGGCAAGCGTTTAACTGTCCTAACGCAAGGATGCTCAGCGCAAAGGAGAGGAAAATGTTAAACAAGCGTTCGGTACACATTCTTTTTGCGATCCTGCTGGTTCTCGGTCTTGCTGCCGCTGTGATTCAAGCAGCACCGGCCAACCAACTTGCTCTGACTTCACCGCTCCCAGGTCCTGGTCCATTCGATTCTCCCTTACCACCGCCGCTTCTCTGTCCCACCACCACTAACCGGGCTACGTTCACGATTGAGGTAAGCATTGAAGGACTGGAAGGAGAATATCCTGCAGAATTGCAGTTACTCGCTGATACCTCTCAAACCACTGCTTGCCTGTCTTTGCATAGAACTGAACTCCCACACCTCGACGCTCGCAATGGGAGCCACAGTATCACCGTCACCGAGATACCAGACGGTTTCTACAAGTTGACAATAGACGCGTCGACGGCCTACTTCCGTGACCCGGCGGGATATCTGTTTCAAGTGAAAGATGGGCAGATCGTCCGTCGTCCCGGTTTCGTCTTTCGGTTTCGGCTGGTGCCGCCAGCAGAGCAAAACCTGCCGCCATGTCCACAGTTCCATATTTGTTCAAATTCCCCCAACCTCGCGCCTGATGTAACCCGGATTATTTGCAAAGCAGAACCACTCATTGATCTATCTGCTCCGTCGAAATCTGTCCCGTCGAACCCACTGGAGTTAAGGAGAAACAAACTCCAAGCTGCAAGTGCTGACTACATCTACCGTTACGTAGGTGTTGGGGCCGATCAGGACAATCAAGGAGTCTGGGGAAGACGGTACGTTGTTGATCCTTCCGTGGATCATTCCCTTTGGCCATGGCAAAAGCAATTTGTGGTTGAGTATTCCTATGCAAGGGGGCCTGCGCCTGATAGACACTGGATGGAGACAGGATGGGCTGAGGTTTCATGGAGAGATGATCAGCAGTATGTATATCAATATGACAGTAGCACTCGCGAATGGCATTTCTTCGATCAGTTTGCACTTGAACCGGGGTCTCCGGTAGAGACCCTGGTAGAGTATAGACCAGACGAGAATACTTGGTGGGCTTTGCTCTACTTGCATGACGATCAATGGGCATTGTTGGCGGAGGAGAATCTCGATTTTATCCTCGCTGACAACGGTTACAATTGTGGCGAGATATACCTTTCAGACAGTAATATGCCCTCTCCCATTCTTCCACTCTCGAAATTCGATAAAGGCTACCTGAAAATCGATGAAGTTTGGAGAATCTGGGATACGCGCTACGCGACATTCATCAGCGAGGATCCTCCATACCAGTGTGATGTGATCGAACAGTATACCTACTTCAACATACATTCTCCAATTATCTTTCTTCCATTTGTATTGAAGAACTGGTAAATTTGAAGATAAGGAAGGGAGGAAGGACCAAATGCGCATTTACGTTTCAATATTCCTGATATTCCTCGCTGTTTGTTCTGTAAGCTGCACAACCTCAACTAACAAGCAACCTATTCCAGATCGACCGCTTATAGGAGGGCAGATTTTAGATTTACCCAATGACGTAGCTGTCACTATACGCGTGCATACCCTGACGGAACGGGAAGTACGTCGGAGAGAACAGTTAGGCCCTGGTTCCTGGGAAGTTGTTATAACGGAGGCTGGTGGAGTCGATTATGTTGTAACAGCCGAAGCGGGGGGATACATCAGTCAGCCAATCAGTTACACTATCCACATCAGTGGCGACACTGCTTATGTAGTCTGTGATGGTGAAGTGACTGACGAGGAGGCTCTTCACCTAGACTTTGATTTTGTGTCAGAGCATTCCCCATAACCAGATCAAAGGGAGAAAGCAAGAAAGGGCACAGGCTAACATTGCGTGAACCCGACCGCGCTATCGCGCGTGCCAGCGGCGGCACCACGCGCTTTGAGGTAGTTTGCTATCTTAGGAGCTTTCCACGCAGCCGCGCGGCGGGTTACGCTTATCGTTAGCCGCGGGAGGAGTATCGCGGGGCACGTAAAGGGAATAGCGATACAGGCGTTGGTTGATCGGTGCAATAACGTGGGGGTCGAGCCGCAGGCAGGCAAACGGCCGTGTCCCCACAGGTAGAGGGGAAAGCGGCTAACCCTCGCTGTAGCCGACCGCCGCCTCAGCGGCGCAGCAAAGGCTCGCGCAGGGTAAGGCTCTGGGACCATCTGGGGCTCCAGCAGGCGAGGGACGGCGGCGGCGGCTAAGCTCTCCCGTTGGGCGGATACCCATAGGTGTGCGCAATGAATCAGTTACTGAGTCTCAACGTTGCCGAAGAAGTGGCTTCGGCAATTGATGCGGAGATCTGCGCGCTTCCTGTTCGAAATACACCGAACGAGCGCGCTGTTCTCCGCAAGTACTCTCAGATGCTGAAAGAAGCCAATCCAGAGTTCATTCTCGGTGTGGCAAGGGCACTATTGAAGGAGCATCGTTGGCTTGCCTACGAATTGATAGCAGGTCACAAGGCCACCTTTCAGAGCATTAGAGAGGCAGAGGTGGAGGAATTTGGTCGGGGCATCAACAGTTGGGCCTCTGTGGACTCTTTTGCACGTACCCTGGCAGGGCCTGCTTGGCGGAGAGGACAGGTGTCCGATGAGTTGATTGGCCGATGGGCCCGTTCAGAGGATCGCTGGTGGCGGCGAGCAGCGTTGGTTAGTACGGTGGCGCTGAACGTGCGGTCGCGTGGGGGCAAAGGGGACACTGGGCGTACGCTTGCGGTGTGTCGCCTGTTGGTGAGTGATAGGGATGATATGGTAGTGAAAGCAATGTCGTGGGCACTGCGAGAATTGGTTGTGCATGATGCGGATGCTGTGCGCGGGTTTCTGGTTAAATATGAAGATGTCCTGGCGGGGCGGGTGAAACGAGAGGTGAGGCACAAGCTTGCCACAGGGTTGAAGAATCCGCGGCGGAAAATGGAGCGAGCTGATTAACAGTTGCATCCGCCCAACCTGCGCGTGGAGCCGACAGCGCTCCGCTCGCTGCGCTCGCTCCGCGCTGCGGCTCACGCGCCAGCCGTTGGGCGCACCGAGAGATTTGAACGCCAATGGAAGAATCCAGATGCTCGATTGAACAATGCGACATTTTTGACTTCATGGCATATCACGTCGGCATGGCCGTACTTCACCCTGGCGGTTTATGGGCTACAGAGCAACTTGCCGAGAAATGCCGCCTTTCCAGAGAGAGCAAGGTTTTAGATGTGGCGTGTGGGAAGGGTACGAGCGCGGTTTATCTGGCGAAGAAGTACCAATGCCAAATTGCGGGTGTGGATATTGACGAGAAACTGATAGAACCGGCAAACAGGTTGGCGCAGAAGCAAGGAATTTCGGGTCAGGTGACGTTTCGAGTTGGTGATGCGCTTGACCTGCCCTTCCCCGCCAATGAATTTGACGTTACTCTGTCGCAAGCGTTTCTCATTCTGGTATCCGACAAGAAGCAAGCCATCCAAGAAGCCATGAGAGTGACAAAGCCTGGTGGTTTTATCGGTTGGTTGGAGTTGAGTTTTCACAAGCCGCCGCCTGACAATCTTTTTGTTGCAGCGGAATCTTCAGCCTGCGCGTTTTGTGTTCGCAACACCCTCACGTTTGATGAATGGCGAGCATTGTTTCAAGAGTGTGGAATGACCGACCTGGAAGTCATCGCTGGTGAAATGGGGATGCGCCAACGCCGTATGTTTCGGGACGAAGGTGTGGTGAATGCAATTTGCATCATGTGGAAATGGCTATTCAACTCCAGGATACGCAGGCGAATGAACGCGGTGTTTGGGTTTTTTCGTGAGTATAGTGAGTACGCTCATGTCTAGCATAGTGTAGACTAAACCAGCACTTTACAAAATAAGCAATTTGGTGTACGGATAGACCTATCTCGATCAAGAGGAGATCTATGATGCGTACATCAAGTTTGTGGCGAATTATACTCGTAGTGGCGCTGCTTGCCATGCTACTTGAACAGCCAGCGGCGATATGGGACAAACGGTTGCTGCCGCGGCGGCGCATCCGGCAAGGCCGCAATTGGAAACGCAACCGGGAGCGCTGGGTCAGACGGCTGCGGCGGCGTCAACGACGGTATCCCACGCTGCCGTCCGCGCCACGCCGTGGGCGACACCGGCGCGGCTTGCCGCAGCGCCTGGCAACCGAATGTCCTGTGGCGTTGAGCGTCCAGGAGCAGCCCAGGCGTGTTCGTGCCCTCCAGTCGTGGGGGCGGCAGCCGAAACGCCCGCCGCAGCCCACGCCCGCCGCAGCCCCGCCCGCGGTAGCGGTTGCCGACCCACTGGCGGCCTTGCGCGCCCGCCGTGGCTGGATTGACCAGGTCGACGAACCGCAATTGTGGGCGACGCTGCGCCAGGTGCGCTGGCCCACTGGCCCGGTATGTCCGCGGTGTGGCGAACGGGAGGCGCGCTATCTGCAGTTGCTTGACCCCGACTATCGGGGTGGTTTGGGGCGGTGGCGCTGCCAGGTGTGTGCCGAGGCGGGTGATCCGGGTAGCGGCGGGACTTTTACCCCGTTGACCGGGACGCTGTTGGACGGGATGCGCATCGATGTGCGCACGTTGTGGCTGAGCCTGGAATTGTTTGCCGCGGGCAAGGCCGGCGTGACCGCGGCGCAGGAAGCGGACGTCAACCGGCACACGACCGACCGCCTGTTTCGGCTGCTGCGGGCAGCGATCTATCAGACGCGGGCGGAAACCCCCATCGCATTGGCCGTCGAAGATGTTGCCGAATTCGACGAGGTCTACATCACGGCGGGCTTGAAGGGTGGCGCCGGGGGGGTTGGAACTGGAACGCGCGCCGCGCCAGCGGGGACTCAAACGGCGGGGACGCGGCACCTGGGAGAGTGATCGGCTGCCCGTCTTCGGTTTGGTGTGTCGCGGCGGTACAGTGCGGCTGTTCGTGTTGCGCAATGTGCAGACGGAGACCATTCGCCCCATCGTGCAACAAATGGTGGAGCGTGGCGCGCGAGTCTATACGGACAGCTATTGCATCTATCATTTCCTCTCCCAGGACGGCTATCGCCATCAAGCGGTCAATCACGGTGCGGGCGAGTATGCGCTCGACCTGGATGGGGACGGGCGGTGCGAAGTCCACTGTAACACCGTGGAATGTACCTGGTCCTGGCTGCGGCAGATGCTCCGCACCTATCGCGGCATTTCTAAGGTCTACCTGCCGCTCTACGTGGCGCAGTTCGAGTTTATGTTCAATCGCCGCCACGAGAACCTCTGGAATCGCACCCTGGATGTGCTCCAGACGCTCTTTCAGGTGGACGCCACCCAGACGGCCGCTTTGTTGCGCCGCGTGCAGACGGCGCAATTCGCGGAGGTATGCCCGATGGCCGGATAAACCGCGCCCCGTTGCCGGGCGCCGGATGGCGGCTTGCGGTTTCGTGTGCCACGAAGCCAGGTTTTCGAGCGTCTGCCGTCGCCTTTGGGACGCGCCAATGTTGCTGTGGCTCATTTTGACCTGGCACTTCTTACACGATGCTAGACATGAGCGTAGTGAGTATATCGGGTATGGTATCTATGTAGGCAGAAAAGCATGAGAGCAGGTGCGCCCAACCCGCCGCTCCAGCCGACGCCGCCTTCGGCGGCGCGGCTGAGCGGCAAGCCGTTAGCCGCGGGAGAGGAGTCGCGGGGCACATAAAGGGAATATCCATACAGGCGTTGGTTGGTCGGTGCAATAACGTGGGGGTCGAGTCGCAGGCAGGCAAACGGCCGTGTCCTTGCAGGCGGAGGGGAAAGCGGCTAACCCGCCGCTCCAGCCGACACGCTCCGCTGCGCTCCGCGTGCGGCTGACGCGCATCCCGTTAGCCGCGGGAGAAGTATCGCGGGGCACATAAAGGGAATACCCATACAGGGGTTGGTCGGTCGGTGCAATAAAGTGGAGGTCAAGCCGCAGGCAGGCAAACGGCCGTGTCCTTGCAGGCGGAGAGGAAAGCGGCTAACCCGCCGCTCCAGCCGACACGCTTCGCTGCGCTCCGCGTGCGGCTGAGCGGCAGGGCGTTAGCCGCGGGAGAAGTATCGCGGGGCACATAAAGAGAATACCGATACAGGGGTTGGTTGGTCGGTGCAATAATGTGGGGGTCGAGCCGCAGGCAGGCAAACGGCTGTGTCCTTGCAGGCGGAGAGGAAAGCGGCTAACCCGCCGCTCCAGCCGACACGCTCCGCTGCGCTCCGCGTGCGGCTGAGCGGCAGGCCGTTGGGCAGCTAATGCTCAAACTCAGCATAAGTACATAAACGAAACCGTCACAAGGAGGTGAAAATGAGAACCAAACAAACCATAGGATGGGGACTTTTGCTTGTTTTTGTGACACTCATCCTGGCGATAGCCGTACACAACATCCCAGGCTCTTCGGCTGCGCATCGGCAGGAAATCCTTGTGTCACCTTCGCCAATAACGCCCCCGACTACAGTTTCAGAGAGTACACCAACCGTGACGCCTGAAATTCCCCTTACCGAGGCCGTTACATCTGAGCAGATTCCTCTGTGTGCCTTCAATGTACAGGCACAATCACTTACTTCCACATCTTTGCTTGATACGTATGTTTTTTCTGAGCCAAAGGTTGTTTTGACCAGCACGACGGCTATTCGATTATTTCAGTGGTTGCCAGATAATCGGCGTTGGCTTATCGGTCGCGCGAAGACAGAAGTAGCGGGAGAATATATTGAGACGTTTGATTTGGATACAGGAGAGATCAAACAATATGCAGAACGGCACAGTAGCGCCGGAAAGCCTATCTGGCTGTCCATGGAACAAGCCGTTGCTTTTGTAGACTCTATACCGCCCGATTACAGCAGAATGCTGTATCTTGGCCGAGGAGAGGATCGGCCTCTTGAAGAGCTTGCGCGGGATCTGGTCAATCCTCTACTGTCCCTGAGTCCAGATGGACAGATTGTCTATTCTGCCAACGGTCGTGGAATACAAGCTATTCAAGTTCACAGCCCATCCCTGTCCAGGGTGCTCATTGCCAATTTGCCCGGACAAGGTGAACGGGGTTGGGCATATAGTGATGCCTGGCGTGTAGATGGCACAATGGCGGCCGTCTATGTGTACAAAACAGGCAAGTTCTATCTGGTTGATCAGGTGATAGGGAAAGCGTGTGAGATGGATCTGGGCCAAGCCGACAACAGGGCGCAAAAAATAAGCGCTTCCGATATGGCCTGGAGCGCCGACGGCCGTTATTTGGCGTTGCGACGCGTCTATGGCAATCCAGAGCGGTTTTTGAGTTTGCGGATTATTGACACGTTCACCAGGGAATTTCGTGATATGACTTTCGAGGAGCGCAGCGTACATGGACTGAATTGGGCACCTGGTGGCAATGTACTTTTAGTAGCTGTTGATGCTGATCCCGATCCGACTTTGGGCAGTTTCGATAGCCTCTATATCCTGGACGCCACTGCATGCGACTTTCGACCGGTTTTGCCGAAACATCAATTTTTTGGCGCCGGTTACGATGGCATTTTCTGGTCGCCAGATGGGAAAAGTATCGGTGTGCCTTGCCCAGATTTTATGCCACCGGATGAAATGCGTGAATGGCGTATTTGTGTAATTAGCGTGGAGATGAAATGATGAAGTGGCACAGATTGGGCATAGTGCTGATGGCGATCTTATTATCGATAGTAGGGGGGGTGAATGTACCTTCTTTGATCTCTTGGTTCTTTGATTCAAACACAGCTAGAGCACACTCTCCTGCGCAAGATTGGACACCGCCAGTTACAACGGGGACCCATCTACGAATGCGAAGGCTGTATCCAAACGGCGAGAGCAGAGGAGTAGATTGCACAGTTGGCGATCGAAGTTATGGTTGTACAGCATTCTGCGAAGATGTGCCCGACAAATGTGCCAGTCCGCCGCGTCCCTACCCCTACAGTAGCGCGTGGCCGGACATCTCCTTCGACAGAGACTACTTGCTGGACGTGGTGGGGCAAGAAACCAGTCCGGGGCTGTTCGATCCGATAGCCTTGCAAGCCCAGGCCATCGCGGCCCGCTCGTATGCCTGGTATTGGATCAATAACGCGGACTACAACGTGATCAACAACTCGACCACCTTCCAAGTCTTTCTGCCGTTCAAGTTCGAGACCTTCGGTCCCGACCCGGAGAACGCGAGCGATCCTTGCCAGAGCACCAATCTCTCCGCCAACCAGACGCGCTTGTGCCAGGCGGTGGGCACAGGGGGGTATTACCTGTCCTGGGATGACGCCGACAACCCTGAACACTTGCCTGCCCTGGCGCACTTCTTCAGTGATGTACTGGAACGCACGACGACCAACAGTGAGAAGGCTTACCTGGTTGGCGTAGAGGACCCCATCAGCAACGCCAATGCGACGTGCAGCGCGAGCAACAGCGCAGCGCATAGTTGGGGGATGAGCCAGGAGGGGGCGCAGCGCTGGGCCACCGGCGACCAATGTGGGACGGCGTATCCCAACACCGACGCGCTGTGGAGTGTGCGCTGGACGCGCCCGGAGCAAATCCTGTTCCACTACTACACCGATATGCACATTCGGGACGCCAACAAGCAGATCGTGGCGACGCTGTCGCCGGCCAATCGCTGGAATCCGTTGCAGGTGACGGGGATGTTGGCGCAAGGATCGCCCATTCTATGGCGCGGGGACAACTTCCCGACCGTGGTGCTGGTACAGAATACCGGCCTGAGCGACTGGTTGTGTACTTCCGAGGTGTTGGGGTATCGCTTGCGTTACCGCTGGGCGAAAGCGGGGCACACGCCGGTGGACGGGCAGCAGAGCACGCGCCTCTGCGGGGTGGCACAGGGCAGTGCGACGTGGACAGCCGTGAGTGTGGATCACATTCCCAATTGGGGATACGGCTGGTATACGCTGCAATTCGATGTGATCAAGGAGACGACAAGCGGCGAGGAACGCTTCAGCCCGGCCTGGCCGACGTATGACCTCACGGCCTTTGTCCTGCCACGTCGTTGTGAGGCGGCTACACGTCGCCAGCGGAGGGTTCAGGCGTGAACTACAGTGTGAGCTTGACGGCGCAGGCCGGCGGCGACGGCAACAGCGCGGGGGTAGATCGGGTGTTATTTCGGGCCGACGTCGGAGGCGGCGGATGGCAAACGGTCGCCGAAGATGACACGGATTGCCCCGTCGGACAAACGTGTACGTACCATGCTACCTGGAGCGTGGCCGGTATCCCGAACCAGACCGCGATCACGCTGGGGTTCGACATCGTGGATCATAGGGGGACGACGTACTATTCGCCGCAAGGCACGCGGGGGATCATCATTCACGATGAACCGCCCACGATCACCCTGGCAACCGCCAATGGTGATAGCGCGTCCCAGATTTGGAGTAACCAACGCGAATGGACGTTTGCGGGGACGGCCAGCGACCCGGAGAACCACTTGGGTGTGATCGAGTTCCATTGCAGCGGCGACTACTGCGGCGCGTTGGTCGGTCAAACGGGCGGGAGCACCTGGACGCACGTGCAACGCGAGCTACTGGGGCAGGTAGAGGTGTACTTTTCCGTCAGTGACCCAGCGCTGAACGTGGCGACGAGCCGGCGGCTGGACTTGCGCATTGATGTAGCTGCGCCGACTACGACGGCGCTGTTGAACGGCGCGTCTCCGGTATCCTGGTACAGCGGCATGGTGCAAGCGCAGTTGAGTGCTGAGGATAACGGCAGTGGTCGCGCCACCAGTGGCGTGGACGGCATCGTTTACTGGCTGGACGATCAGCCCTCGCAACTGCGCACGGGCAATCAGGCAACGTTTCCGGTCAGCGGCGAGGGAGCGCACGCGGTTGGGTTTCACGCGATAGATGTGGTCGGCAATCGCGAGCCGACGCGCACTGTGAGTTTCGGCATTGACGAGACGGCGCCGGTCGCGCAGGACGTGACGGTCGTGGCGGGCAGTGGTTTGGGAAGCTGCGTGGTTCCCAGTGGGACAGTGTGGCTGGCCCTGAGCGCCAGCGACGTAGGCAGCGGTGTGCAGGCGATGCGCTTGAGCAATGATGGAGTCTCGTGGTCAGCCTGACGTCCCTATACCCGGCGTGTGTTATGGTCATTGGCGAGTACGAGTGTGCCCAGTCCTGTGTACTTCCAAGTCCGGGATGGGGTAGGACGGCTCTCGGCCCCGATTTCACGCACCCTAGCGTATGCGCCGCCGGACGTGTGGTGTACATATCTACCCACGGTGTGGCGGCAGTAAGCATTATCCGTAGACGCTGCCCAACATAGCATCAAGCCGACCGCGCCTGTGGCGCGTGCTGGCGGCGGGGAAACGCGCTTTGGGGCGTGCCTGCTGGCAAAGGGGCTTTCCCCGCAGTCGGCGCGGCGGCTTATGCTTATCGTTAGCCTGCCGTGTCATCCTGAACATAATCGTTCCACTCGCAATGTTCAATTCTGGAGGTAGCCGTGAAAAGATTTGGTATTCTGCTGTCTATTTTGTTGCTGTCCATTACCTGGCAGATGAGGACAACCACAGTTCAAGGGTCAAGAGAAGCAAGCCCGATCGTTGAGCTTATGCCCCACAGCGCCCTGGCCCAGAGTTTTGCCAATGGCTGGGTCATCGTCGATTTTTCATCATATAGTGGCGCTTTTACTTCTATCGCCATTGACTCAAACGACCTGGTTCACATCAGCCATGTGCACGAGGGCGCCCTGATGTACACACGTCAGTATCGCATAGGAGATGAGGTATGGTGGGCCACATACACCGTTCCCACTGGCGCCGTCGAAGTTATGGAAACCTCTCTGACGCTGGACGAGAATGACCGCCCCTATATTGCCTACTATGACCAGACCAACCAAAACCTGAGTTGGGCCTGGTGGCCGGAAGGTGGTAACTGGTCTGTAGAAACACGGAACACGGTAGGAGAAATCGATGGCAGGCGTCTCTCTGCTGTTGTGCGTGGGGGGGGCTTGCACGTTGCTTACTCTAATGTCTCCTCCTCAAGTGTGGAATACATCGAAATTACACCCGGTGGGGGTGGGTGGCCACCAACACCCCAAACTGTGGCGACATCGGTCGATGCGGTTGCTGATGTCTCTTTGGCGTTGCGGTCAGACGATCTTCCGCGCATCAGTTTCCATACCGATGATGGCAGGCTAATGTATGCCCGATACAACGGTTCTGCCTGGTCTCTGGATGCATTGGATGGCAGTGTCGAACATCCGATGGGAGCGTGTAGCTCGTTGGCCCTGACTGCCGATAATCGAGCGCGCATTGCCTACTACGACGGGACGGGCGAAGCTCAGGTGCTGCGACAGATATCCTATCTGTTATTGGGCTGGGGAGCCCCGGGCGTCGTGGACGACGATTTAGGATCCATCTGTTACACTTCGTTGGCTATAGACGACCAGGGCTATTCCCGCATCCTGTACTATGACGGGCACCAAAGTCCTGGAGATTACGATGGCTCTTTGCGTTACGCACAGCAACGAAATGGTTCTGGCTGGTCGTTCGAGACGGTTGATGGGCCAACCAATAGTTGCGGCATGCATAGCGCACTGGCATTGGACTCGGAGGGACGCCCGCACGCCAGTTACTATTGCGGGCATCTGAAGTACGCTTATCGAGCGTTCACAGTTTACTTACCTGCGGTTATGCGCGGTCAGTGAAGAGGGGAAAGTGAACCGGTGAAATACCCTGTCTGAGGTTCTGCCTTTCGAATGGGGCTGTGACTCCATTCACAGTGATGTACTGCCCGGCAGCAATGGCAATCTGATGGGCTTGGTGCAGGCTAACCGGCGCCTGAAGCCGACGCCGCTCCGCGGCGCGGCTTAGCCGCAGGCCGTTGGGCGGTCGCCCAGACAGAAGTTCTTGGGAGTAACCTATGGAAACAAGAGCAAAGCATCATGAACATAAAGGTGGGCTTATTCAACATCTCTCGGATACCTGCAATGTCTACGACATAAGAAAACAATACATACTCTATACTGACCCGCACGACAGCAAAGTGAATAAAACTTCGTTTGGCTTACCAACGGAAATAAGAATCGTTCCTACAGAAAAAGGGTTGGTAACAGTTTTGTATTTTGACCAACTGGAGAATAGTCATATTGTATTTGTGGCTCAAATTGCACCAAAGCGCGGCGCATGGCAAAATATGTCTTGGGAGCCAAATTTTCACAGAAATTGGGATCAAAAACGAATTAAGGAAGCGGTAAATAACTTCGGGTGCGTTTCAACTTGGGGGCAAAAGCCAGATAAACCTCTGATTTAACCGCCGAGTTCGCCGAGAGCGCGGAGAAATCTTTGGTAACTCTGCGGGCTTTGCGCTCGGCGGTAAAAGTTGCCCCCGTCCTGAAATGCACCCCGTCAGTAGGGCTGCATTTCAACTTGAAATCACTTGACAAAGGGGCTGATATACCACAAAATGGAAGAACCGCCATTGTTGTGGAAAGGAATGTAAAATGACGACCTATCAAACCACCTATACAGACCGGATTCGCCAGGAAGTAGCGCAGACGCCGTTGGAGAGTGCTCTATGACTGAAAAGCAAAAGAAAATCAAAAGTACACTTGGTGCGATTCTTTCACAACTGCTCAACGTGCCCATTTTATCTGGCGCGTTGGTCACTTATTTCTATTTCCGTCTGCCAGCTGGCGAGCTGAATACCCTGCCCGGATATTTATGGACAATACTCTTCATATTCCTGATCCCCCTGTGCAGCCTGTTTTTCTACATCCCCAAAAAGAACGAAGAAAAGAAAAAAACCGTTCACCGGCAGCGTGTGGCCAGTTTTATCTTTATGATCGTGAGCTATCCGCTTGGCTGGCTGGCGCTGGCCCTTACCCATGCCCCACGAATCTTCACCGCCACGCTAGCCACTTACACCTTCGTCACCATCGGCCTGATCATTTTCAATCTGTTGCTGCGTTACAAAGCCAGTGGACATGCGGCGGGTGTCGCGGGCCAGTCGTTTCGATGATCTACATCTTCGGCATCTGGGCAGCACCACTGTTGCTCTTGCTGCCGTTGGTCACCTGGGCGCGTCTGGCAGCCAATGGGCACAGCTTCTGGCAAACGGTGGTGGGAGCTACCATGTCCGGGTTGGTCACGATGGGTGTCTTGTGGGCCTTTGGGTTTGCGCCCTTCGCAGGCGCGGTGTGGTAAATCAGCTTTACTTCATGAAAGTCAATGATAGAAGGCTAGAGAATTCTCACAGGTCTGTTCTCGAAGGTAAATCGCCGCACCCGCCGCGCGCCTGAACCCTATCGTTAGCCGCGGGAGGAGTGCCGCGGGGCACATAAAGGGAATAGCGATACAGGCGTTGGCTGATCGGTGCAATAACGTGGGGGTCGAGTCGCAGGCAGGCAAACGGCCGTGTCCCTGCAGGTGGAGGTGAAAGCGGCTAACCCTCGCTGTAGCCGACCGCCGCCTCAGCGGCGCAGCAAAGGCTCGCGCAGGGGAAGGCTCTGGGGCCATCTGGAGCTCCGGCAGGCGAGGGACGGCGGCGGCTAAGCTCTCCCGTTGGGCGGCATAGTGACTTGCTGCAAACCAGGACTTTTCATTCCACAACAATAATCAGGAGATTCAGGTGGGCACATTTTCATTCACGCGGCGCTTTGCAACTATTCTCGTTGGTCTACTGTTGGTTGTTGTTGGTATGCAGACAACATCCTCTCAGTCACTAGAAGTACCAACTTTGCCCACGTCAGCCAACGATCCGGTGGAAACCGGTGAGTGCCATCCAGGAAGCGGGTGGATGTGGACATACGGGCCAATGCAACCGGAGATTGCAAATCAGGTTAGAAAAACACTCAGTTCAATGGGAATGGATAGCACCGTCATTGCACGCAGTTTTGGAGAGACTGACTCCTGCGGAAATTTCAGGCCATACGCAATAGACTTTTCTGTGAGGATAAATGAGCCTCAGATTGTTACAACGGCTGAACAGCAAGAAACAGTTGAGAGAATCGAGCCAATCTTGGCCGAGTATGGAAATCCCAACTTGGGTAACGTTCAGATCACGTTTTTACCCAGCGAAGCAGTGTTTACCATTCGGCCCGATACCACCACACTTGTAAACAATAGAAACATAGCCGGTCAAGTCTCCGCTCCCAATTTTACTGCTGGCTGGCATCAAATAGTAACTCCAAATTCACCTCCAGGGCGATATACGCATGGCCTTGCCCATGATACTCATCGTAATGTCACGGTCCTTTTTGGAGGTGATAGTCCTACCAATTCACCTCGGGCAAATGACACTTGGGAGTTCGATGGTACGAACTGGATCCAAGTTACTCCAACTCAATCGCCGCCTGGCAGAGCAAATATTGACCAGGCCTTGATATATGATTCAGTTCGTAAAAAGGTGGTTCTCTTTGGTGGTCTGGGCGCAAGTGGTTATTTGAGCGATACTTGGGAGTATAGCGGCACAACCTGGACACAGATTGTTGGTCAGTCACCTCAAAAGCGTGATTCACACGCGATGGTATTTGATAGTCAGCGTGGCGTTACTGTTCTATTCGGGGGGTACAGTGGTTCAGGTGCTCGTCTAAATGATACTTGGGAATACACTGGCACTTGGCATCAAATTAGCACTCCACAGTCGCCAACAGGCCGTTATCATCACGCAATGGCTTATGACGCAGGGCGTAACAGGGTTGTTGTGTTCGGTGGGTTAGATAACAGCAATACGGTATTGGGCGACACCTGGGAATATGATGGTACTACTTGGCACGCAGTTACTCCAACTCAATCGCCACCTGCCCGCCATAATCATAGTATGGCCTATGATAGCCGCCGTGGCGTTGTTGTTCTATTTGGGGGAGAAAATAATGGTGGACTGTTTACCGATACTTGGGAATACAACGGAGTAACTTGGCAACAGATAAGCGTTACACAATCCCCGTCTCAGCGCAAAGAAATGCCCCTGGTGTATGACCAGCAACGGAATAGCATCCTGTTTTTTGGCGGGGGCTATTGGAATGGTAGTTTAGTTACATTCAACGAAACTTGGGAATATACTGCGACTTCGTCCAGCAAGATTTTCTTGCCGTTGGTTATGCGGTCATACGCGCCCAGCGAGGTTCTTACCAGAAGAGTTTATGTCATTGTGTATGATCCGCTCTTAAGTAATGGGCAGTACCTCAGCGATTACTTACACTGGAACGAACACACTGACCTAACTCAAGGAACAGCAGGATTCTTTAGACAAGTAACGAATGGGACATTGAATTATGAGATAATTTATACCACAATCGTTACAGATGGTTGGCCGCAAAAGATTGATGGTTTTCGTTATACTGAAGCAGAATACTTGGCGGCTATTCGGGGTGAAATCCCGTTCCACTCTCCAGACAGTGTAGATTACAATTTGATTGTAAACTCACCGGCCTTTGATATTTGTGGGCGTGCCAACCGTGATGAGGTAGATGAAGTATGGATATACAATGGCCCCGGATTTGGGTTTTATGAGTCTACGCTTGTAGGCCCAAATGCTTATTGGTATAACTCCCCACCAGTGCCAGGCCCGCATACTTGCAATCGGCTTATCCCTATTATGGGGCCAAGTCCAGAGCGTGGTCTCGATTGCGCGGTTGAAAATTTTGGGCATCGAACCGAAGCCACTCTGACTCAGGTTTACGGTAGTTGGCAACAAAATAGAACTTCTCATAACTGGGAGAGATTCGCTTTAGTTAAAGCATTGTCTCCCAACTACTCCTATAGTGGGTGTGGTAATGTTCATTATCCCCCAAATGGTGTGGCCGATTATGATTATGGGAACACGGCGACAGTTTTGTCAAACTGCGATGACTTCGCCAACTATCCTAACTTAGGCAATCCCTTAGAGACAGCCGTGCCTGTTACCTGCTCACGTTGGAACTGCGACCATCTCGATTACTTTGGGTTTTGGTTTGCTCATTTGCCTTCTAATCCAGGTTGTGGAACAGACGGAGTAGCCAACAATTGGTGGAAGTATTTTAGTACACCTGTTCTTGCTCTTGATCCTTCTTCACCCTGTCAATAGTCCAAAAGGCTATTGACACTCATGGTTAAAGCGGACGAACACTATGATACGCCGAATTAAGTATTATCTATCCTCAGTGCCCACAATTCTAGGACAGATTAGCAACTGGTATGTATGTTTTGGTCTCTTGCTAAACAAGAAGCCAGTAGTTATCAGATTAAGGAATGGCTGTCAGTTCAAGGTGCGGAGTTTGATGGATGTGTGGATTATCAAGGAAACTTGCCTTGATCGCGATTATGAATCTAACGCCATCTCAATTCAAGATGGTTGGACGGTGATGGACATAGGCGCGGGGTTGGGGGACTTTGCTATTTCAGTGGCCTACGAGCATCCAAACTGTCAAGTCTATGCCTATGAACCTTTTCCAGAGTCTTACAGGCTGTTGGATGAGAATATTAGACTGAATTCTATCCGCAACGTGGTAGCCGCGCCTATAGCCATTGGCGCGCGGTCAGAGGAGATGACACTATTTACTACGGGGGCAGCAGTTCAACATACAACTACAAATACTTCAAGTACAGCAGCAAAAATTACCATACAAGGGCTTTGCCTGGATGATGTATTTGAGGCGAACGCCCTTTCGGTCTGCGATTTTCTGAAAATGGATTGTGAAGGGGGCGAATTCGATATACTCTTCAATGCAAGCGAGGCAACCCTGAAGAAGATAAGAAACATTTGTCTTGAGTATCACGACGGAGCGACAGAATTTTCACATACAGATTTGGTAGACTATCTGCGGCAAAGAGGCTTTCAGGTGAGAACCTCTCCCAATCCAGTGCATAACCATTTAGGGTTCTTGTATGCCCATCAATAGTTTGTGCAAAAGCGCCGCCGCTCAACATCGCTTCAACCCGACCGCGCTTGCGCGCGTGCAATCGGCGGCTCCACGCGCTTGCAGGTAGTCTGCTAGCGCAGGGGCTTTCCACGCAGCCGCGCGGCGGGTTACGCTTATCGTTGGGCAGCTGAACCCTGCCCGATTGCAAGTAGTTGTGAGCGATACCTGCAAAATTGTAAGTACAGGAGATTCTAATGAGCGTTTTTTCTGGACAATCATTACACGTTACTGTCCAAGATTTACCACCTGTTTTTGTTGTTTATGTTTCTTGTCAAATACAGCAAACTACAGGCAATTACAGCGAACAAATTCGGGACGGTTTTCAACGCATCAAAGATTGGGTTCAGCAACACGGTTATGATCCATCCCTACTCAAGGTGATTGGCATCCCGCGCACAAATGATACTCAATTGGTCGGTTATGAGTGCGCCTTGGAGCTCACCGCAGCCGCATCCCTTAACACAGGAGACATCTCAACAAAGCAACTGCCAGGTGGACGTTATGCAGTCCTATCGCTTGACAAAAACTCCGCTACAATTGGAGAGACTATCGGACGTTTCTTTGCGGAGTACATACCGCAACATCAACTGATCATAGACTCGCAACGCCCTATTTTTGAAGTCTACTACGAGCACACTATGGAGTATTGTGTTCCTCTGCAGCAAGCAACCTAAATTCGCACTGCAAATCACCGCCCAGCCCGCGCTTCCACCTGACGCCGCTCCGCATGCGACTGAGCGGCAGGCCGTTAGCCCGCCAAACGAAAAATGGAAAAAGCAAAAGCAGTCGTTGAAGTAGTAATTGTCTTTGGGCTTACCTTGTTGCTTATAGCACTGGTAAGTCTGTCGCCTATTAGCAGGTGGGAAAGGCAAGTAACCAATTGGTTCTTTGTTGAGTATGGGGTGATGATCGTCTTTCCTTTGCTTTTACTGGTGGCGTCTCACAGGAACTTGGCAGCTTATGGCCTATCTCTGCGCAATGTCTCATACCATCTGGATATAGCGGCAACCGCATTCGTGCCTGTGGCCATTGCCAGTGCTGCCATCGCATTTGTTGATTACCGGGAATGGAGCGGTTCGCTTATCCTGGCGGCTGTTCAAATTGCAGTTCTCTTTGCATTAGGTTGGTTGTTGAAGCGCAAGCCAACGGCAAACGATAATGGGAGCTTGCTTAGCACAGTTTTGCCGATAGCCTGCTTAAATCTCACTCTCGAAGCCAGGGTTGGCAATGCCTTATCTGCCTTTGTTTTCTACGTCTTTTTTGTTGGGTTAGGGGAAGAGCTTTTGTTTCGGGGGTATATCCAATCCAGGCTAAATGCTGCTTTCGGCAAGCCGTTTCGGTTTTTCGGTGTCAATTGGGGTTGGGGTATCGTGATAACCGCCGCCCTATTTGGATTGATGCATATACTCAATATTGGCAGTTTGGTTATCGGTCGTTGGGAACTGGCGTGGTGGTGGGGTCTTTGGACGTTCTTTGGCGGCTTGGTTCTAGGTTTTGTCAGGGAGAAAAGTTTTAGTATCATTGCGCCTACGATCTTGCACGGGTTGCCCCAGGCAATTGCCCATGCCGTGCTTGGGCTTTAGGCAGCAATGGCGGGCTAACCCGCTGCTGCAGCCGACGCCGCTCCGCTGCGCTTCGCGGCGCGGCTGAGCGGCAAACCGTTAGGCGGCGTACTGCAAGATGGATGGCTGAAATACCTGGTTCATCAAAATGCCGTTGAGGAGGTCTTATGTCAGGTCGTGCCTATGAATTGATTCGAGCCCTAGTTGAGCGTCTCGGAGGCTCGATGTACTACGAGCGCAAAGGTCACCGGTACGGGGCGTGGGTGATCAGGATTGATGAGAGTAACGTCACCATTGAGAGCAGTGGCAATCGGTCGTTTCCGGAACTCGATCGGCTGTATGTTCCGCGGGTTCCAAACCCAAGGCACTGGGATGACTACTTGGATGAACTCGTACCGGACGCTGAGGCGCGGCTGTTATCCTTGCTGGGCATCTCAGAGAAAAGGCCAAAGCGTCTTCCTGATGATGAAATAGAGGAACTTGCACAGCTCGTCGAGCGGGCGAAATGGAAATTTGCCTGGACTTATGCCCGTACGTATCCCCACGAATATACGACCAGGGTGTTGTGCAATCCGGAAGATCACGCAAGGCTGATTGAGTGCATCGAACGATATGGGGTCGTCGAACGTTTCGGCAAATCTCGACGAAAGTATTTCTATTTCCAAGAGCGCAAGTACTGGCATATGGGCGATCCGCACTCTGAGAATCCGGATGACTGGCCGAACGTTATCAACCGCACGTGGGTAGATGTCAGACGCCATGCTGAAAACGTCAGGCATGTATGGACGCCTGAGAAGGTGGAACTTCAGATGCGGTTGTGGGAGATTCAACTCGAAAAGTCCACCGATCGCCCCAAGTCGGAGATGACACCATAGTGTGAAAGCATTTGCTACTCTGATGGAAGGGTTCGAGCACAAACGCCGCCTACCGATGAGTTGCACTGTCAAGCCCCCGCACCTTAAAGTTTCTCGGCCGATCAGCCCTGCGCCATCCAGGCGGTCGTGAGATACACCTCCCCCCTCCCCCCGCGAGTCTTGTGCGGTGCAGGCTCGACAGATGCTATCCGATTCGGGCCGCTTCCCGATCAGGCCGGAGGGGCTAACTCAGGGAAGAGGGCCACGATTTCGTCAACCGAGGCCACGCCGCGCGGCTTGCCACCGTAGGTCAACCGTAGTGCAATTCGACCATCCGCTCCGCCAGCAAATGCAGCGTCCAGTGCGCCCGGCCACTGGGCGGCTCACTGCACCGCAAGGCCACCAGATGCGCTTCCACCTCCCCGTCAAATACCTTTTCGCGATACACTTCCCCCTTTTTTCCATAGACCGCGCTCTGCAAGCCCAGTTCCACAAAGCGCTGTCGGACCCGCTCGACCGTCCGCACCCCCACCTGGTAGGTGGTACTGATGGTCGCGTCAGGCCACTGCTGAGTCCCATTTTCATCGGTCGCCAAGAGAATGTAGGCACGCTTCACTTCCGCGGCTTTCGCGCTCCGACGGGCGATAAGTTCTTGCAACTCCTGCTGTTCCGTTGGGGTTAAGGTGACCTGATACTTTTCCTCCATCTGCGACTCCTGTACGGATGATTGGCTTTTTGGGAGTCTCAGCATAACATGGAATGTGTGCTTGTCCATTCACCGCTTCAGTTTGACGCTACCCGTCATTCACACCTTGAAAGAACATTAGCATTTACTGGCGAACTCGTCATTCTTGAGTCATAGGCGGTCCCGTTTGCGAGCACACAAGCCGGAAGACAGCATCTCGTTTGATCCACTTGCGTCGCTGAACGCGGATGCACAATCCGGCACGTTGAAACCACCTTATGCTTCGCTCGACTGCGGCTACTGCCTTACTCCTGCGCTGCTTGCCTGTGAACGGGTGGCGACCAGGGGCTGTGCTAAACTCGCGGTTCGTTGAGCAGCATTGAAACAAGCGTGGTACGCCAGCTGCCAGCAGGGATGCCTGATTGGCAGCAGGGGTATGAACAATGATTATGCCGGTAAAGTCTGGCTCTACCTCAGGAGATCGCTATGCGCGTGATTCACTGGTTAATAACTGATTTCGATCGAACGCTTACTCAATTGTTTTCCGATAAGACACTTCGGGCATTGCGGGAGAAGTTGAAACCTGTGTACCTCAAGCACGGTGTATCTCAAGAGTATTTGGAGCAGATAAGAGATCCTTATAAGATGTGGGAACAAGCTTATCGGTATCTCCAAAAACATTACCCTATCCAGGAAACAAAGGGTATACATAATATGGCGTCGGCTGTACTCACTCAATATGAATTGCAAGTGGCATCCCAGGCAAAACTGTTCCCCGGTGTTGCTGCGACTCTAGAATGGATCGGGAAGTTAGGTTTAGGTTGTGCCATTGTTTCAACAAACTCAGATTCGGCAATCAAATTGGTATTGGAGAAAAATGGGGTGATTGATTTTGTGACATGCGTATTTGGGCGTGATAGTGGGATTGAGATGGAATATCTCAAGCCGCATCCTGCGCTCGTTGAGCGAGCTATGATTACCCTGAATGCCAGGCGAGAGTGCACTATTCTTGTGGGTGACAGCCCAGCCGATATGATGGCAGGTAAAGCAGCAGGAGTCTTTGTAATTGGAGTCCTAAGTGGCCAAACAAAGGCAGACGACCTACTCCAATCTGGAGCCCAGATGATTATGAAAGATTTCTCATCGCTGCGCAACTTGAGGCATATCTTGAGGCTAAATGGGATTCCAAGCAACGTGTGAGAAAACATAGAGATCACTGAATCTATGCAGTTTCTTCCAAAACCACATTTGTGGCCTGCTAACGGGAGAGCTTAGCCGCCACCGCCTTTCACCTATCGGAGTCCCAGATGACCCCACAGCCTTCCCCTGATGGAGTCCGGCGGCATCTTCCGCGCCTACGGCCTCCTCAACCTGCTCGAAGGCGACTTTTTCGAGTGGTACCTCCACGCCTGGAACGATGAGATCGAGGCCACGCTTCGTGAGATCGTCCGCCGCCTGGATGAGTACGACCCCACGACACTGACGCTCGTGCCGGAGGAGACGCGCGACCTGTTCAAGAAGCTCTATCACTACCTGTTGCCACGCGAGGTGCGCCACAACCTGGGCGAGTATTACACCCCCGACAAAGCGATGGTAACCCCTTGATCGGGCGCGCGGACGATGGCGGATAGATTGGCAGCACTGTAGCGGTAAACCTGGGCGGTGGCGGCGGGCGTAAAGCCGGTGATGGCGACGGTGCTGGTGAACGTTTGCCCGGTCTTGTTGACGACCATCAGCGTCAGCGCGCCATCACCGCTGCGCCGGGCAGCATAGATGGACAGTTTCCCCTGGTCGGCGCTGACGGCGCGGACACTGGTTTCACCAAAGGCGTGGCCCAGGCCATCGTAATTGCGGTACATGCGGAATGCGAACGCACCGGGTTGGCCGGCCTCCGGCGGCCCCCACAGCGTCGCCAGGTCGAGTCCCTCGCGGCCAAAGATGCCCAGCACGTCGGCCTGCGCCAGCGCGCCGTTGATATGGTCGAGCGCGCCCCAGTTGTACTCGGTGATCGCCAACCTGGTGCCGGGATAGTTATCGGCCACCCACTGCTTCATGCGCGGGATGAGATAGACCGGCTCGCCGATCCAGCTTTCGTCGGTGTAGGTGGGGTCCCACAGCGAGCGGGTCGAGCGCAATCGCCGCGCCTGGGTCTCGGCGTTGCCGGCCGGTGAAAGCGAAACGTCCTCGGCCTGGGGGTAATAGTGCAGGTCGAGGTAATCCAGGATGCGCACGCCGTAGGTGGTCTCGTAGGCGCGCATCTGCTGGAGATACCACGGCACGAACGGCGTGTTGCCGTGCGCCAGGCGGTCGAGAGGATTGTTCCACCATGCGCCGCCCGGCGCGGCGTCCAGCGCCGAGTAAAAGTAGGCCGTCCAGCCCCACAGCACCGGGCCGAGCGTCTGCGCCGAGGGGTCGGCGGCCTTGACCGCGGCGGCGTACAGGTAGGTGCGGTCGCGCATCTCGTCATAACTGGTGGGGGTGGGATGCACGTCGCGGTGGGTCGAATTCCACAGCATCGGCTCGTTGTCCAGGTTGTAGAACAGCACGCCGCCCTGAGCCGCCGTGCCGTAGGTCGTGGTGAGGTGGCGAATCCAGGAGATGACGAATGTGGTGGTGATGGGGATGCTGGTGCTATACGGACTGGCGCCGGCAATGGGATTGCCCTGCCATTCGCCGTTGCCGCAGTTGGTGTCCCAGGGGTCGAAATCGTCCTGGTTGGGGAACACTGTGCGGGGGAAGCCGCAGTCGTAGGGGTGGTTCGCCAGGCGACGTTTGGGCGTCCAGCCAATCAGCGGGACGGTCAGGAGCGTGCGGGTTCCGGTGCGCCGGTCCTGCTCGATGAAATGGTCGGTGACGCCGATTTCGTCGGGGATGTTCTCAAAGTACCAGTCGGAACCGGTGTTGTGTACGTCAATCTGCCAGTTGTAGCGCGTGGTCGAGTTACCGCTCAATCCCTCTTTCTGAAGTTTGGACAGCATCAAGCTGATGACCGGCGCAAACGTTTCAGCAACTGTTCGTATGGAGCACGACAAATTGCGTTGAGCGCGCACTTGTGGTAGAATGATGGCAGACCCATCTGGTTCCCCATTGGACGCTAAACAAATACTAAACGAATACGAAGAGGACTTTCAATGCCAGGCCAGAAGACGTTTCTTCCACTGCTCGCCCTGCTGACCCTGGTCAGCGTGATGTGCACATGCAACCTGCTCACGCCAACCATACCGCCCTCCCCCCAACTCACCTCGCCGGCTCCCGTAGTCACACAGCCCGCGCCGTTTCCGACCCCCGGGCCGGCCGCGACTGCGGCAACCCCCTCCGACGACTCGATCTACAACGAGAACATCCCCCACACACGGGCCGAACGCATTGTCATCAGCGAGATCTTTTTGCTACGGGAGGCGCTGCAGCTCCTCGTGCAGAGAGGCTGGGACGGCAACCCGGACGAGCCCCTGCCCCTCTCGGCGGCCGACTTTGACCCGGCCCACCTCCAGGCCTATATCGCCGACGAGTCCCGCGACGACCAGGCGCTGACCCTGCCGGCCGAACTAGAATCCATCTATATCTCCCCGGATGCCGCCGCAGAGATCGCCGCGCTCTTGCTCCAGGCGCGGGACGAGTACATGGACTATGCTGCCAGCCAGGGAACGCTGCCGCTCTACCTGGACGAAGTCAACCAGCGCACCTTGCCTCCTGACCCCGCGCGGCTCCTTTACCACCCCATCAACGACCCCAACGCTCCCCCCACGGAGGTCGGGCCGCTGACCGTCGGCGAGAGGGATGATTTTTCCCAGTTGGTTTTGAACGTGTACCCGGTAGACATCTACAACGCTGCCGAGTCGCTGCGCAAAGCCAGGATACTCGGTGAGGAACCGGCGTCCGCGGCGGAACGCCTGGCCTACAATCGCCGGCTGCGCGACATCGGCCTCCGCTTCCTGGTCTATCACGAGATGACCCACGTGCTTCAGCGGGCCTACATCACCGTGCATACACCTGAGGAGTACAGGACGGACAAGGCCGCCTGGATCTATGCCTCCCAGACTCTGGTTGACGTGGACACCCAGTATCACTGGAAATGGGGTGGACACTTTGCCGACGTAAACAACCGGCACATCAGCAACGAAAGCCAGGCCGAGGGGATCGCCTTCGTCGTCCTGGTGGCACATTACAATATGAGTCCACAGCAGCAGGCAGCGGCGTGGGACCACCTCTTCGGCCGGCTGGAAGATAGTCGGGCGGCCCTGGATGAAGCCCGGGACCTGTTCGACCGCTACTTCCCCGACTATCCGCCGGACAATTTCGGCAGCCAGCTTGGTCCGATTATGGAGAGCTACACCAACCCTGCCGGGCGTTATACCCTGATGCAGATCTGCTCGCGACTGTCCAACCTGCCGGCCGCTGTGGGCTATCTCCACCCCATGCTGCCACAGGACACGGTCAAGTTCTGGGCCGCGCTACGCGAGCCATAATGGACTAAACAGCGCAATTGCATCCCGCGTGAGGGGCGTCCCCCTGGACGTGATCACCGTAAAGTACCGGGTGACGTCGAACTCGTCGCCGGTCCTGGCTGCATCGCCGCTCTTAAAATGCTCCGGGAAAGGCATGTCCTGCCGGAGCGCCGCCATCGTGTCCACCGTGCGCTGCGCCTCGATGGCTTCCTGCGAGGGCGTGGGTGTGGGTTTGGATAAAGCGCACGCCACTGTAACAAGCCCGATGGTCGTCAGAACCACAAGCAAAGTGTTGTCTGTCCATGTTGCTCCTTTCCCCCGATTTCTTTTACCTGCACAAATCCCTGGCACCGCTCGCCGATCAGTGCCTGGCGGACTCGCACCATCTCTATTTTCCTCTCATCACCAGCGGCAGGTAGACCCGCGCTCCGCCGACGAGCAGCCGCACACTGGTGGTCTGCGTGACGCCGCCGCCGGTGGCCGTGATGGGGATGGTGTACCACACGCCGGGCAACAGCGTCCCGGCATGGGTGTCGGTGATGGTGAGGCGGGACTGGCCGGGCGGATGGACGACGGCAGGATTCAGGCCCACGAGCAGGGCAGCGGAAGGGCTGTTAGCCGTCAAAGCGACGCTGGCGTTAAAGCCGCCGGTAGGCTGGATCGAGAGCGTGGACGTAGCGACTCCGCCAGGAACAATCACATGCACCGATGGATTGGCCGCCAGGCTAAAGCCATATCCCTGGTATTCATAGGCCCCCGCATCGTGGGTGGGGCCTACCGGGCGGGGATTGCCCTCCAGGTCGTTGGGCACGTCGGCCAGGAGTGTCCCGACGTTGATGGCCGGGCTGCCGGCCTTGAGATGGTAATCGTCGGCAGAGACGTTCACAAAGAGCTGCGCGGGCGTGGCGATGATCGAGTGCGTGTCGTACCCCAGCGCCTGCCACTGGGCGAGTGTGATGCGCGTATCGCCGCCATCGGTGCTAAAGCGGTCCATCACCACGTTATAGTCGCTCTCGAACCCTGTGCGCGCCGTCGGTCCGACAGTGATGCTGCCACGCCAACTGTGATAGTTGTAGATGATGTTGTTGAACAGCTTGTTGTGGCTGTTGGGGATGGGGGCGGAATTTTCGGGTTCGGGATCGGGAATATTGACGGCCCAACGGCCGTCAGAGGGCATCACGATGGTGTTGTTCAGCACGCGGTTGTGGTGCGAGCCGCTACCGCCGTCAATCTGGTACATAGAGATGCCGCTGGCGTGATTGTCGTAGAGCAGGTTGTTGCGGATGAGCGAATTGGTAACGCCGTCCATGTTGATGCCCGAGCCGCCGCCGAGGCCATTCTCGTAGATGATGTTGCGCTCTATCAGCGCATACGAGATGATGCCATCGCCGCCCATGCTGATGTCGCCGTTCATGTGCAGGCCGCAGCCGTTGTTGTGGTGCAGGCGATTGCCGCGGATGATAGGATAGTCGCTCGAGTTGCTGATATAGATGCCGTGCTCGTTGACCGCCCCGTAGGACTCGCAGTTCTCGACCGTGGTATAGTCGCTAAAGTCGGTGAACAGGCCCCAGGTTCCGTTATTGGCAAAGGTGCAGTTGCGCACGGTGACGTGGTGTGAGTTGTCAATGCGCATTCCGGCGCGGGTGGCGTTCTGGATGGTCAGCCCATCCACGATAATATAGTCGGCCCACGTGATAAAGAACGCATCCCGCTCCTCGCCGCTGCCGTTGATGATCACCCCGGCGCCGTTCGCGCGGAAGGTGATCGGCTCGCCGGCCGTCCCATCGGTCTCCACGGTGATGCCGCCGCTGTAGGTGCCGGGGTTGATGAGCACGGTGTCGCCGGCCGCCACCAGATTGGCTGCGTATTGGATGGTGCGGCAGGGCGAAGCGACCGTCCCGCAGCCCGGCATGTCGGTGCCGGTGGTGGCGACGTAGTACGTTATGCCCTGCGCCACGGCGGGCGGGACGTGAGAGGCTAGAATAAGCAAAGCGATGCTTAACACAACGAAGAGGTGTTTCCCGATCATATCAGAGTCCACTGCAAAAAGGTTGTTTTACCGCCGAGACGCAGAGTGCGCAGAGATTATGTTGTAGAACTCTGCGCTCTCGGCGCCTCTGCGGTGAGTTTTTGTAGTGAAGCCATAGTTGTTACTATCGGTTTCTGAGCGTCACCGGCAGGTAGACCCGCGCCCCGCCGACGAGCAGCCGCACGCTGGCGGTCTGCGTGAACCCTCCACCTACGCCGGTGATAGGGATAGTATACCACAGCCCCGGCGCAAGTGTGCCGGTGTGCGTGTCCGTGACGGTCAGCGTGGCGACACTCCCTGCCGTGATCACCGCCGGAGCAACGGCAAGCGTCAATTCGGGAGAAGGAGAGATGACGCTCAACGTGACGCTATAAGGCAAATCGGCCGGGTACAAGCCGATGACGTATTGCGCTGTGCCGCCGGGGGCGATGGCGTGAGCCGATGGCGTCGCCGTCAGTCCAAACCCGGCCTCGTACCGCCCGATGTCATACGCCGCGCCCCAGTGGGGATCGGGCACGCCGAACTGGGTCAGCAGCGCAACCAGCGACGCCGGCAGCGCCGTCGTGCCCCGGTCAATGGCGTTGGCGCTGGCGGCGGTGAGGTGGAAATCGGGCCAGGAGCCGTCGAACAGGTCGTGGTCGGCAGCGTTGTAGGCCCAGAAGGCCGGGTCGCCTGCGACGCCGTGATCCTCCCAGGGTGTGTTGGCCTGCACCTCGGCCAGCGTTTGCTGCGGCTCCCACGAGAGGCTCCCATCCGGGCGGCGCTGACGGACGACCATCGGCCCGGCGTGCCACATCCCGCCCCAGCCGTTGGCATGGTACAGGTTGTAGTCAATGGTCATGTTCTGGGTCTGGCCCTGGGCATAGATCACCTGCACGCCAAACGCCTCGTTGTTGACGATGATGTTATTGATGATCCGCATGTCCACGTTGCCGTGAGTATCATACGTCGGACTGCCGAATTCGAAACCGTAGAGCGAGTTGGCCGCGATGTTGTTGACGTAGATGATCGGCCCATCGCGCCAGACGCCGGCGAACATATAGTCGGCGTAAGCGTTGTTGTAGGCCACGTTGCGGTAGGCGTGGATGCCGCTGGCGTGATCCACGTACAGCCCCAGGCCACCCATCCCCTGCACCGGGCTACCCGTCCCGCCACTCCAGAGGCCGCGCTTCTCAGAGACGTAGGTCCAGCCAAAGGTGTTGCGGAAAATGTTGCCGGTGATGAGCACGTTGCGATAGACGTGGTTATCCGGCGGGCTGCCCCAGAACTTGAGCGCGCCGCAGTCGGTGGTCAACTGGCAGGCCCGCTCGAAGATGTTGTTGGCGATGAGGATGTCGCCGGTCTTGATCTCGGACGGCGCAAAGTCGTAGGTCTTGTCGGACTGGATGACCGACCACAGGAACTGGACGCCGTTGTGCGCCACGTGATGGACGTGGTTGCCTTCAAAGTGGAGTTTGTCGGCAAAGTAGAACGCAGAGCCTATGGCGTTGTCGCCGTCGGTGCGGAAGCCCAGGTGGTGCATCTCGTTGTTGCGGATGACGGTGTTGAGGATGCCGGAGCGGGTGAAGGAGTCGGCATCCGCATCGTTCTCCCACCAACTGGCCAGGCGGATGGCATGGGTGTCCATATAGGCGATTTCCGAGTCCTCCAGGGTAAAGCCGTCTATGGCGTTGTCGGGCGGCGCCGTGGCGCTCACCGATTGTAGAAGGTACACGCCCCAATTGGCGTAGCGCAGGGTGGCGTTGCGGACGGTATCCCCGTAGGCTCTGTGTTGCGTCCAGTTGGCCAGGTAGACCGCGCTCCCATCAAGGAACTCGATCGTCAGCCCGTCCAGGACGATGTAGGAGCGGTTTTGCAGGACAAAGCCGTTGGTGCGGCGGGAGATTTCGATGTCGAGCGTGGCCGGGTTGGCCGGAGTGGGCGGCCACAGATAGAGGCGCTTCGTGGTTGTATCGTACCACCATTCGCCGGGGGTATCGAGCAGGCGCGGTTTGTTCTCCACATAGTACTTGGTGCCCCACCCCAGGCCGGGATTGCCGGTCCCCGTGTCGTGTTCGCAGATGCGGTCTACGGTGATGCGCCCATTGGCCACGTCGTGGGCCACAATCGTGCGGCGATACACGTAATGCCCCTGCAGCGTGTCTATGGCGACGAGCGTCCCGCTGATCAGGCTGCCCAGCGTGGTGAGATTGCCCGGCTCGATGCCGGCCGGTTCGGTGTCGTTCGCGGTGTCGGTGAGTTGCGTCATGGAGCGCGAGGGTTGGTCGCAATGGCGATTGTCGCCCGGCGTGGGTGTGCACCCGGCAACGGATGAGCCGCCATTGGCTGCCCACCAGAACTCGTGATATTTCCACTCGGTGACCACCTGCCAGTCCGGCTCGCGGGCCAGCGGCAAACGCGCCCTCACCCCATCCCCGCTCCCCTTCCCCTCTCCCAATTTTGGGAGAGGGGAAGGGGCTGGGGGTAGAGGAGAGGGAGAATCCATCTCGACGATAAAGCGCGGTGGGCTATCCAGGTTCCACGCGCTCAGGTCGGCCCAGTAGACGTTGGAGTAGACGCCCGTTGGCAGGCCGATGGGGTCGCTGGTCAGGCGCGTCCAGGTGAGCGCGGACGATGGCTCCGAGCCGCGGATGATCACCGTGCCGGGGCCGTTTTCGGCGCGGTAGACGGCCGGCTCGGCGGCGCTGCCGCTCAACGCGGGATAGACCGTCTCACGGTAGATGCCGGGGAGGATGTGGACGATCGTGCCCGGCCCGGCCAGGTCGGCGGCCTTTTGGATGGTCTTGAAGGCCTTGTCGGAGGTAAGGCCGTCGTTCGAGTCGCTGCCGTGCTCGGCATCCACCCACAGATCGTCCACGCGCGGCACCTGAAAGGCCACGTCGTCGAGGAGAATCGAGCCGGAGGGGGTGGTGCTGGTCTCCCTCGTCTTGCCGAGTTCGATCACGTCGCCGGAAGGGTCCTCGTGGGCAACATCGCTATCATCATACCGCACGAGCGCGTCATTGACCCAAACCGCCACCCAGGAATCGATCCGGTAGCCCAGCGTGATTTTCTGCCAGCCGTTCGCCAGGTCGAAGGAGCCGGATTGATAGTCGTAAAAGTAACCGCCGGCCTTGGGCCAGGCGATGTAGCCTTTGTAGCCCTGGCCGGGCGGTTTGCGCATGTAGAACTCGACCATCGGCGGCCACCAATCGGAGGCGGAGCTGCGGATCCTGGCCACACTCAGTGACGCGCCCGGCGGCCAGCCATTGGGATCGGGTTCCGGCAAGACGACGCCGTTGGGATTGAGCCAGAAGGTCAGGTAGCCTTCGACGGCATAGCCGACGCGGCTCTGGTAGATATAGGCCTCATTCTGGCCGACGGTGACGGCCAAACCGGTCGAGCCGCCACGCCCGCTGCCGCCGACCAGGTTCAGGTTGCCCGAACCGACCTTGCTCCAGGCGGCCAGGCTGCCGCTCTCGAAATTTTCAGAGACAATGTCCCACGTCACCGGGATGACGGGCTGCGCCATTGCCGTTTGACGGATTGGCGCCCCGGCGACGACCAGCAGTAAGCCAAGCAAAATCTGGCGGGCCCGTGTCATCTGTCTCCTCCTGTGTGATGCCCGATTCTCGGGCCAGGTTTACCTCAGGCGCCGCTTTTACCGCGCGGCTGTGTTACGCAACACCACCGGCAGATAGACCCGCCACTCTTGGGCGGCAGTGGTGAAATGCCACAGTGGCCCAACGGTGGTGCTGATGCCGTCGGTGGCAGCGATCTGCCAATAGTACGTCGTATTGGTGACGAGAGCGGGCTTGTACAGCGCCTGCGTCACGGTGGCGACTGCCGTCGGCGAGGGCGATGTGCCCAGGGAGACGGTATAGGTCACGGGGTTGCCGTCGGGATCGCCGCCCTGCCAGCGCAGCGTTTGGTCGGTAAAGACGGTCGTCGCGCCGTTGGCGGGGTTGGGATTGGATGGGACGTAAGGCGCGGTGTTGAGGATGCCCAGAATTTTCATGGCGATGTTGTGGCGCACCTCGTCCATCAGGCCGGCGTCGGTGAGCCAGTAGAACTTGCCGTTGACCGGGGCCGGGCAGCCGGACCAGTCGCAGCCGCCGAACTGGCCGTACACGCGGGCTACCTGCGAGCGCGCATAGTCCGCATGCCCCTGCGACTCGGCCAGCCTGAACAACGCCCAATCCTGCAGCCCCTGGCGGATTACCTTGAGCCGGTATGAGGGGATCGGCCCATCGAGCGCAATGTCCGCCGGCGAACCGGCCGGAGCAAGGATGCCATCGTGATGACCGGGGTAGATCAGCACGCCGTCGCCGCTCTTGCCATAGTCAACGTTTGGCCCCCAGGGGTTACCTCTCGTCCACGCGACGGTGTCCCACAGCAAAAAGCCGCTGGCCCGCTCGTACCAACTGCCCCACATGATGATGCGCGGCTCCACACCCAGAAGAGTGTTCGTGGCAAAGGTCGGGTATGGGTCGCCCTGAGCGTTGCTCTCGTAGAACCACAACTTGATCCCCTGCGCGAACAGGGCCGGCCATTCGGCGCGCCCATAGTCATCGTTCTGATTCCAGTGATCGTAACAGCGCAGGCACTGGCAAAAGATGCCGAGCGCCGGGGTGAGGATGTTGGTGCTCGGCGCAGCCGAGATCGTGTCCATGATCTGCGCTTTCCAGCCCGCGTCGCCGGCCTGCATCAGCGCCGAGTCGGCGGCGATGTCGTCGTACACCTCCGGCGGCGGCTCGTCATAGGCGTAGACGATGGTGCGCGTGAACCAGCCTTTGGCCTTGAGGTGCGCCGCCCACGCCGAAGCAAGCGCGGTGTACTGGGCATCCGTGCAATCGGCCTCCAATCCCCAGGAGACACCCGGCGAAAACGGCGCATCGGTCCGGGTGCTGGGGACACCATCGCTCCAATAGCTGCCGTCCATGTAGGGCTGTATCGCCGCGTCGTAGGCGTTCCAGTCGGTCGGCGGGTTGCAGCCGTTGCCGGGATCGGGGACAAAGTACGGCCCGGTATCAATGCGATGGGCGTGGGCCAGCTCCTCGTAGCGCTTGACGATCAGGCGCGAGTGCGCTCCATCGTTGATCCAGCAATCGCTGCCGGAACAATCGTAGGTGTTCCGGTGATAGTAGATAATCTCTTCCCAGTGGGAAGCGAAGTAGGTCGTCACCGCGCGCATATCGGGCAGCACCAGGTTCCACACGGTCAACGTCACCGGGACGACGACGGCGGGTTGGCCGGACGCCGTCACGGTGATCACGCCCGTGTAGGTGCCGGCGACGGTGGATTCGGGGATGTAGAAATCCACCCACACCGGCTGGTTGCGGCTGGCGGCGACGCTGAACGGCGCGCCGACCCAGCGGGTCGTCGTCGTGTAGGGGTCGGTGAACGGGATGAGCGGGTCGGGGATGTTGGGGTCGCCGGTGGGCGAGTTTTCGGGCACAGGGGCATTGCCCGGCTCACTTTCGCTGACGCCGGTAAAATCGGTAAAGGCCTGGCGAAAGAAGGTGATGTTGGAGGCGGCGATGGTGTGGCCCGCGCCGTCGCTCAAGGGGCCAGCCGTCATGTTCACCCCGCTGAGCGCCGAGCCGCCGGCGCGGACGATGATCTGTGCGGCTTCATACGACCGGCGCGCACCTTCGAGGACGATGGCCGTTCCAGGTCCGACGGCGGTGGTCGGCTGGACTTTGTGGGCAATGTGTTCGGTCCAGACGGTTATCGCCGCCGGGGCAAGGGAAAGAGCCTCGGACGGCCCAGATCGCAGGAACAAAGCGCCGGAGACGACCAGGCTAATCCCCACGAACAGACTGAGTAAGATTCTCTGCGTTTTCATGTTCCTCCCATCAGTTGCCTCTCATCACCAGAGGCAAGAATATATCTTCGTGCGGGCAAAACGCCACGTTCGAGAGAGCGGACCAGGAACCGCCTGTCAGAGCGGAACGCAGTGCCAGGTAGGCCGTTTTTCCCTCGACATAGGGTACCACCGCCGTGTAACTGCCCGTCCCACCGGGCACATTGCCGAGTACGCTGGCAGCAGGCCAGTTCGCCCCGGTGATCAGAGTGTCAGAATAGTAAACAGTGGTGGTCACTGCGCTCGTAAGCGGCGTCCAGGAAAGTGTGGCCGTGAGTGTACCGCTTTCTACGACGCAACGAACACGCAGGTCGGTGACGCGCGGCACCGCAACCACGTATTCGTCGGCGCCGATGTCGAAAGCGCTTCCCTGGGGACGAGCGTCCCCGTCAAAGTCGTCGTTCACACTGGACAGCGTCTGTCCCCGGTCAATCACGCTGGCAAGGCTGCCGGAGGCCAGATGCAGATTGCCTGTTGTGGCGCTGACGAACCAACTCGATTGTGCGTTCGTCACATTGTTTTGCACCGTTCCACTGCCGCCGTCGCGGCTGGCGATGGCCGCGTTGGTGAGATTGTTGATGATCTCGACGCCCGATGTCGTTGCGAATCTGTACTCGATAGCGTTGGAGTAATTCTGGACATACACGCTATTGTTGTACACCCGCGCGCCCGGCGCGCTTTCCAGCCCGATGCCCACGTCGCGCGTGACGTACACCATATTGTTGCGGATGATCCCACCGACGTGCCCCCGACTATCGAGTCCAAACCCGATTCCCCGGTCGCAATTGACGATCTTGTTGCGCTCCACGAGGGTGCCCGAAGCGTTAGACCAAAAGTGGATGGCGTGCTCGGACAGGTCTTCTTCCGGGCTTCTGATGTGGCGGAACTCGTTGTCGCGCACGATCCAGTTGGCCCCTCCGTGAACGTCTATGCCGCCGATGTAATACTGCGGCCCGATCCCGGCCGTGTACTCAAAGAGCGAACATTCGACGATGCCATGATCAGAGGCCGGACCGCTGCTGCTGTATGATCCTTTGACCATTTGCTCACCGGTGTTATAGATGCGCACGTTGTGCACCCACAGGTTGTCCTTGTCGTTCTCGCCGTGGACCTGCACCGCGTGATTGGCAATTTCGCCAAACGTGATGTCGGCAATCGTCACGTTGGAGGCGTTGACGTTGAACACGTGGGATACGCCCCCACTCATCCCCTGTCCCCTGATCACCACATTGTTCCGGTTGCCCGATACGCTACGAATGATGATGTTCGTTCCCTCGAGCCACAACTGGTCATTCAGAACATAGGTACCGTCCTGTAAAAGGATCGTCGTATTTCCACCTCTGGCATTGCTGGCGTTCACCGCGTTCATCAACTGGGTCACGTTGGACACCGTAACGACCGTGCCGACGGTCAGCGTGAGCGGAGCGCAGTTTGCGGAGGCGGCCGGCGCGACGTTCCCACCCAGAGGCACATCGGCCTGTCCGGCAGCAGGCATTTCCAGACATGCAACGGTCAGCAAAACCGCTGCAGAGAGCAAAATCTTGAAAATCTTCATTGTTTTTCCTCTATCACTTGTTCTTTAGGGTCACCGGCAAATACACGAACCGATCCGTCGGCATCACGCGCACAGTGTCGGATAGGGCAGGTGTCACGCCCACCGTGCTGAGCGTGACGGTGTACCACTGATAGTTTTGCACATTTTGCGTCAGCACGAGCGAACGGGTCGTGCTGTACGGGTCGGTGGCGGTGTAGATGGTAGTCGTGTTGGTATAGTATTCGACGCGCCAGGTGGAGGTAACCGGCAGGGTTGCGTTGACCCCCGCCAGTTCAGATGGATGGCGCGGTCGGCCGGCGTGGCGTGCAGTGTGAGCGAATCGGCGGGCGTCCCGCCCCACCCGGCGATACGCGCCAACAACCACCAGAAGGCACGTGCTATGTCAACCAATTATGAATCATTCCCCATTTTACCTCGAAACTCCAACTCTTGCAAAGGTTCCACATTCACCGTGTAAAATGTTACCGAAGTGGTATCACGCCTCGAATTGCCTCCCATCAGCGGTGGGTGTATATTTAGAATGTAATCCGGGAAAGGAGAACATTTCGCAGATGTCCCAACGAAATTTTCTCACCCATATTGCTTTTTTATTCGCCGCCATCCTGCTCTTGAGGGACGCCTTCACCATGCCATCCCCGACGCGCGCGCAATCACCCGCGCCGCACTTCTTTCAGCTCACCACCATCAATGGCCTCTCTCACGACATCGTCTATGCCATCGTCCAGGATCACCAGGGCTTTCTCTGGTTTGGCACCCAGGACGGTCTCAACCGTTATGACGGTTACACCTTTACCGTCTTCCGCCATCTGCGCTCTGACCCTCATTCGCCGATCCACAACACCATCCAGGCGTTGACAGTAGATTCAACCGGCGCGCTGTGGGTGGGCACCGTCGGCGGATTGGACCGCTATGACCGGGATAGCGGGGGCTTTATTCACTACACCGAGATTGCCGAGTCGGTCACGGTCATCTACGAAGACGGCGCGGGTACGCTTTGGGTCGGCACGGCGGGTTCGGGCCTTTGGTACTACGACCGTCCGGCGGACAGGTTTGTACCTTATGAGAATTCTCTGCCTGACAATCACATTCTGGCCCTTCATGGCGACCCGGACGGCACGCTATGGGTGGGAACGGAATATGCGGGCCTGTGGAACAACCTCACAGGGCACCTCGACAGTGCGCCCTATACGCGCATAACGGCCATCATCCAGGATCGCGCCGGCGCGCTCTGGGTGGGCAGCGGCGCGCTCCATGAACCGGCTGTGGGTGGATTGGTCGCTTTGGATCCAACCACCGGTCAGGCCGCCTCCGACCACCAGAGGGTGAATCAAGTCCACGTGACCGCGCTCCTGGAAGATCGCACCGGTACGCTGTGGGTTGGCACGGAGAACGGTCTGGCAACGCTGGATCGCAATACAGGTGAAGTCCGATTACGCTTCTATCACCACGATCCACTGGATCCCTACAGCCCGGTCAATGACCACATCTATGCCCTCTATGAGGACCATGCCGGTATCCTTTGGATCGCTACCGATGAAGGCATCAGCCGCTACGTACGTGAAAAGAACCGCTTCGTCCTCTATCGCCATGATCCGCAGAACCCCGACAGCCTGGGCGCACCACGCGTCGGTGCGGTGCTGAAGGATCGGGATGGCGCTCTGTGGATCGGCCTGCATAACGGCGGACTGGACCGCATAGATGCCACAGGCACGGTGGTGCACTACCGAAACGATCCGGCGGTTCCCTACAGTCTAAGCCACGATCACGTCACCGCCCTCTATCAGGACCACACCGGGGACATCTGGATAGGAACAAGTGCGGGACTGGATCGGCTGGGGTCGGCCACGGGTGAGGGCGAACCTCATCCCTACTTTACGCACTACGTCCACGATCCTGCCGATCCTCATTCGCTCGGCCCCGGTGCGGTTAAGGTGATCTACGTGGATCGTTCCGGCGCCCTGTGGATTGGGACGGAAGAGCCGGGTACACTCTCGCGCCTGGAGCCGGGTGAGGACAAAGGTGAGGGCAAGCCTCACCCCTACATTACCGTCTATCGTTACGATCCGGCACATCCCGATGCCTTCCCCAACACTTACGGCATCCGCGCCATCCTGGAAGACCAGGCCGGCCATCTCTGGCTGGGCACATACAACGGTCTGGTATGTTTCGACCCACAGAACGGGACATTTATCCAATACCGTCACGACCCTGAAAATCCCCACAGTTTGAGTGATGATTTCGTGTGGGCGCTCTACGCAACTCCTGACGACACGCTCTGGGTGGGCACGCACGGCGGATTGAACCGTCTGGACAAAATCAACGGGCAGTTCACCGTCTATACCATAGAAGATGGCCTGCCCAATGATGGGATCGCGGCCATCCTGGGCGACAGTGCGGGGCGCCCCTACCTGTGGCTGGCGACGATGGGGGGCGGACTCTCCCGCTTCGATCCACGCACCGCGACATTCCACAATTACGACATCGGTGATGGATTGCAGGGGATGCACTTTATTCCCGGCGCCGCTTACCGCAGTCCTGACGGAGAACTCTTTTTCGGCGGCAGCAACGGCCTCAACCGTTTCTATCCTGCTGCGATCCTTGAAAATTCCCACGTCCCTCCCGTTGTCCTCACTGCTTTCCGTAAGTTCGACCGCAAAGTAGATTTTGGCCGTGATCTGGCCGATGTCCGCGAGATCACCCTCACATATCGAGAGAACTTTTTCTCTTTCGAGTTCGCCGCACTGGATTACGCCGATCCGGCGAAAAACCAGTATGCCTACATCCTGGAAGGCTTTGACCGTGATTGGGTCTTATGCGGCACACGGCACTATGCGGCTTACACCAACGTCCCCCCTGGACGATACACCTTCCGTGTCCGGGGCAGTAACAATGACGGCATCTGGAACCAGGAAGGATTAGCCGTGCAGGTGATCATCACGCCGCCGTTCTGGGCAACGTGGTGGTTCAAGGGGCTGATAACAACCGTTGTGGTGGGCATCGGAGCAGCTATCTATGCGGCGCGGGCCAGGAACGTCGCCGCATTGCGCGAGCGTGAGGAACGCTTCCGCACTTTGTTTGAAAACGCGCCGTTGGGCGTCTTTGAGGTGGATATGGCCCAGTCTCCACCGCGCATCCTTCGCGCCAATCAAGCCGCGAGCCGCATCTATGAACGGACGGCGGCGGAACTGAATGACATGTCATTGGAGCAACTGGTCGCCGACAAGACACAAGCGGACCTGCAACGCCTGCTGGATGGGTTGCGGGACGATAAGACGGTGACCCTTGAATCCACCCATCGGCGCCGGGATGGAAGCGAGTTTCCGGCACGGATGAGTGCGACCCGGCAACAGGCGTCCCGCCATAGACAGACCGCCATCGTCATCGTCGAGGACATCACGGCGGAGAAAGCGTGGCGTTCAGAAGAAGAGGCCATCGCCGAAGAGCGTCGCCGCATTGCCCGCGAGATCCACGATGGGCTGGCGCAAGACCTGGCCGCCCTGCGCCTGCAAGTGCGCCGCTGGCAAGCCCTGGTAGAGAGCGACCCGGCTCACGCCAGGATAGAACTGGACCGGCTTCACGACTTTCTGGGTGAGAAAATCCGCGAGGTGCGCCGCGCCATTTTTGCGTTGCGTCCCGTGGCCCTGGAGGAACTGGGGTTCTGGAACGCCCTGCGCCGTTTCCTGAATGAGTTCGGAGAACAAAATCAATTGCACGTATATCTTGAGGTCACAGGTGCAGAGGAAAATCTGCCGGCTTCTCTGGAACCGGTACTCTTTCGCATCGTCCAGGAGGCGTTGAACAACGTCGCTAAACACGCCCGCGCGCGCATGGTCTGGGTGGAACTGACCCTGACCGACGGCGTTCACTTGCGGGTACGAGATGACGGCGTCGGCTGTGATCCGGCGACACTGCCGGAAATGGTGCGACGGGGACACGTGGGGCTGCGCCAAATGCGCGAGCGGGTAGAAGCGTTAGGCGGCACGCTGACGATCCATTCCCAACCCGGCCAGGGCATGGAGATCGGCGTGGACTTCTAACGGCTTTCACGGAATGTGATGGGTCCTTTTGACCTCGGCGATCACCTCGCGGGTTCTTTCAGCGACGTACTCGCGGGCAGCGTCGCTCAGCGGGGGAGACTCGTGGTCGCGCAACCATTGTCCGCCGTAGCGGGCGCGATAGCTTTCCGGTAAGGCGTCGGGGAAAGTCTGCCCCGACATCACGCCGAACGCCAGTGTCCAGGAACGCGGCACCACGTCGAGATTGTATCCGCCGCCGCCGAGCGCCAGCCAACGGGGGGCAAGCGCGTCGAAGGCTTCAAAAAGGGTCGTCTGTCCGGCGGTAGTCAGCGCCATGTGCGCCAGCGGATCCTTGTAGTGCGTATCCACACCGAGCTGTGAGACCACCACATCCGGCGCAAAACGCTCCAACAGCGGCGGCACCACTTCCCGGAACGCCCACAGATAAATCTCATCGTCCGTATCGGGCAACAGCGGCACGTTGACGGCGTAACCTTCACCGTCGCCGGAACCAATATCGTGGATGAAGCCCGTCCCCGGGAAGAGCGTCCGCCCGTCCTGGTGCAACGAAATCGTCAGCACGCGGTCGGTATCGTAGAACGCCGCCTCCACACCGTCGCCGTGATGCACATCCACATCCACGTAGGCGACACGCAATCCCTGATCCACCATCCACTGAATGGCAATCGCCGGGTCGTTGAACACGCAGAAGCCGGAGGCGTAACTCGCCATCGCGTGATGGAGTCCGCCGGCATAGCTGAAGGCCACATCGCAGTCGCCGTTCACCAGCAGACGCGCCCCCATCAGCGAGCTGCCGGCCTTCAGGCTCTCCGTCTCATACATCTCCGGGAAGATGGGATTGTCGCCGGAACCGAAGCCGTAGCGCATGGGATTGATATACTCGCGGGTCTCGGTCCACGCGCCGCCTTCGCTCAGGATGCGCACCACTTCGATGTAGTTGCGGGAATGGAACAGCGCCAGCTCGTCTTCGGTCGCGGGCTGCGGTGCAACCACCCGGACGTTGGGGGCGGCAAACGCGCCGTAGGCTTCGAGCAGTTCAAAGGTGCGCTGCAGGCGTTCGGGTTTGAGAGGATGGTTCTTGCCATGTCCCCGTTCCCACAGGGCCGGCGTGGTGAGGAAAACGGCGCGTCGCAGTGGTTTATGTGATTTAGAATTCACGGCATACTCCTTTCGTTCAAATACCCCGGAGAGGACTTGAACCTCTAGCCTTGTGCTTAGAAGGCACTTGCTCTATCCACTTGAGCTACCGGGGCAAGTGAAGTGAATCCACAGAAAACCCGCCTACCCCATCGGGATCATCTCGACAAGTAAAGTTTCCAGGGCAATACTTGTCTGATCCTCAATCCATAACCGGTCGTAGGCCCTTGCGCACGGTAGCGCTGGAAAGCACCCGCAGCACATGCTCCGGCGGATAGCCCACCAGCGGAGCCAGCGCACGCGGGGATAGCGGTTGATTGCCGTTGCTGAGAAACACCCGGAAAATTGCCTCCAACAGCGTCGGTGCCTGAGCGATGTAACCGGGGTCTTTGCTGCATCGCGTGGTGATCAAATACTGCAACCCTTCCACCTGGTGCACCTCGCCGGTCTCCCAATCAATCAGGTCAATCTTCTCATCAATACGCCGCCCGGCATAAGCCTCGCGTAATTCCGGAGACAGGTGTTGTAACAATTGAACGTTGAAGTCAAGCCCCTGTTCTTCCCACCAGCGATAATCAATGTGGAAAGGCGTGTCCAAAGTCGGCTTGACAAAGCGCGCTAAAGCAGGAATCGGAGGTAATGTCGGCATTAGCTCTCTCCTCGATAGGCCCAATAGTTATCCCCCAATGCCACGTACCGCGACGATGTCGCCAGTACGGCAAACATCGGCGCCGGAGGCACACGCCGCAACAGGTTCAGAACGCTGTACAGCGTCATCGCATGAACGGCGCGCTGTAGACTGAGACCGGCCAGACCACTGAAGATCTGTTCCAACAAAGATTCCAGCGGCGCACGTTGTAATTGATGCGCCAGCGCGTCCACGGCATCAGGATCGGTCACTGCCACCGTCGCCAACTCGTCAAATTCGCACGCCACGGGCACGCGCGTCACCTCCAGCACAAGCTGCCCGGTATCGGTTGTCGCCGTCCGCAACCACTCGCGGCGTTTCGAGCGGATGGGACGCACGCTCACTTGAATCGTGCCGGGTTCGCCACCACGCTCCAGGTCCACATACGTCCCGACGCTGACGCTGTTCTTCTTGTACCACTCGGTCAACCCGTGGACGTAGCGGCCACTGCGCACCACCCAACCAGGGAAAGTCTCGCCGGTGCGCCCATCCATAAACGTAAAGCAAATACGGTCGGTCACCCGTGCGGTCGGGAATAGCTGCGCCACACGCGGCGACAAGGGGAGCGTCCCACTGCGCCAGTGCGGGTAGTTGAGCACCACCGTCACGCTATCCGTGATCGGCGGCACAGGCCCGGTCGTGTCGGCCCATTCGTCGTCTATCTGACGCTCCAACGCCAACATCGTCTCGTCCAGCAACGCCCGGCTGTAGGGGATGGGCACGTAACGCAACGGCAGCGGCACTTCCAAAACGCCCTGCGGCTCCATCTGACGCAGGTGCCACAGCGCAATCCCCGCCGGCCCCACCTCATCGAAACGCCGGTCGTGCAACAGAGCATATTCCAACGAGAAAAGCTGTAAAGGCCGCGAGACCTCGCCGGGCACTTCCAGTTCATCGAGCAGTTTGGACGTGGGCAGCGGCCCCCCACCGGCCATATCCAGCAGGGCTTCGGCGATGTTCAACTGTCCGGCAGGAATCTCCACCAGCAGATCGCGGAGGAACCACTGCTCCCCCACACTGACAAACTGGGCATTTTTCTCCAACGCGGAACGCAACGCCGTTTTGATCTTTTCACCGTAATGAGCGTAAATATCCCGGATATCCAGGTTCTTAGAAGGCACGTATGTCGCCGTGTTCAGCGGATGCTCGCGACGCAGGTCGGCGACAAATTCACGCACCGCACCGTTAGTCGTTCTCACCGTGATCACGGAAAACGCTTCGTACTCCGGGTTATGACCGGGACGCACAGCAATCACTTCCCCCAAGAGATTGTTCAGATGCGGGAAAATAAGCCGTTCGCCAACGCTATAGCTTTCCCCAGGCCGATAAATGCGTCCTTGCGACAAGGTGTTTTCAATCAATGCCACCATCTGCCGGTGCCGCGCCTGGATCAATTCTTGGGCTAACTGGTCAAGCATTTGGGGGCGTTCCGTCTCCACCAGGTAATTGATGATATGTTCAATATCGCCCGGCAAGATGGAGAACTGCTCCCAGTATTGGTCATTTTGTACAGTACTGCTCATACGCCTCTCACTTTAACGCTGTGTTCTCCTGTAAAACGTTTAGATTATACCAGGAATATAAGGGATTGACAAATACATTATTTTAGCGCAAACTATGAGTAGCAGCACAGTCAAGGAGGTATGATACCGTGACGCAAGAAAAGAAGCCTACCGGGCTTGTGACCGTTTATGTGACGCAAGGGATGCTGCGGGCTATGGTGATACGCGGCGCGCTCGAAACTGCCGGTATTCCGGTCATGCTCAGCTACGAATCGGTCGGGCCGGTGCTTGGGCTGACCGTCAACGGGATCGGCAGAGTCGAGGTGCGGGTGCCGGTGGAGTGGGAAGCCGAAGCGCGGGATCTGCTCAACACGCCTCCTCGCAGCGGCGAAGTGTATGTTTCGCCGGACGCGCCGTCCTCGATAGAGGAATAGCTCGATGGTAACGCTCCGACTGCTCCCACCGGCTCACCAGATCCGGGGTTGAAGCGGCGGAATCCGGCAATCCCGCCGAAGCTGAAGGGGTCAACAAGGCTATGACCGACTCTGTCACGATTGTGGGCGGTGGGCTGGCAGGCAGCGAGGCCGCCTGGCAGATTGCCCAACGCGGCATCCCCGTGCGTCTCTATGAGATGCGCCCGCGTATGATGACGCCGGCCCATACCGGCGATCAGTTGGCCGAACTGGTCTGCTCCAATTCGCTGGGGTCCGATCTCCCCAACCGCGCACCGGGATTGCTCAAGGCCGAACTGCGCCAGCTCGGATCGCTGCTCATCGCGGTCGCCGACGCACACCGCGTCCCCGCCGGCAGTGCGCTCGCCGTGGACCGCGAGGGTTTCGCGGCGGAAGTGACGCACCGCATTGCCACCCACCCATATATCACCCTCATCCGCGAAGAAGTCACCGAAGTTCCCGAAGGCCCAACGATCATCGCCAGTGGGCCACTCACCGCCGACCGGCTCGCACAGTCCATCCGCGCCTTCACAGGCAGTGCCGCGCTTTCATTCTACGATGCCATCGCGCCGATCGTGGAGGTGGATTCCATCAACTTCGACATTGCGTTTCGTGCCTCGCGTTACCACAAAGGGGAATCCGATGCCGGCGATTACATCAATTGCCCCATGGATGAAGAGGAATACCGCCGCTTTGTCGCCGCGTTGCTCGACGCCGAGCGCATCCCGCTGCGTGACTTCGAGCAGCACGATCCGCAGTTTTTCGAGGCTTGCCTGCCCATCGAGGTATTGGCCGCGCGCGGGGAACAGGCGTTGGCCTTCGGGCCACTGCGTCCGGTGGGCCTGCGCGATCCGCGCACCGGCCGCCGTCCCTTTGCCGTCGTCCAACTGCGGCAAGACAACGCCGCCGCGACGCTCTACAATCTGGTGGGCTTTCAAACAAATCTCAAGTATGGAGAACAGGATCGCGTCCTGCGCCTGATTCCGGGGCTGGAAAACGCGCGCTTCGTCCGCTACGGCTCGATGCACCGCAACACGTACATCAACGCCCCATCGCTGTTACAGCCAACATTGCAAAGCCGCGCACGCCCCGATCTCTTTTTTGCCGGGCAGATCGCCGGCCTGGAAGGCTACGCGGGGAACATCGCCGGCGGATGGCTGGCAGGGGTGAACCTGGCGCGCATGCTGTCAGGTCTGCCGTTGCTCGTTCCCCCGCCAGAAACGATGATCGGCGCGCTGATGCAGTACATCACGCGCGCCGATCCGGCTACATTCCAACCGATGAAGGCCAACTTCGGCCTGCTCCCGCCGCTCGATACAACCACGCGGGGCAAACGCGCCCGCGGTGAAGCCTATGCCGCCCGTGCCTTAGCGCGTCTGGCGCAATGGCTGGATGACGAAATCACGATCCGCGAATGTCATCCGCTTCAAGCATAACGCCACGATGGCTCAGGACTGTGGCCGCTCCCCCAGGGTCACGGAGAAAGTCTTCTCCTGGCCATCGCGCAACACGGTGACCTGAACGGTATCGCCGGGACGGGTGCGCGTCTCCAAATAGGCAATCAAACCGCTGGGATTCGTAACCGGATTGCCGTCAATCGCCACAATCACATCGCCTCCCACCTGCACATCCCCATAGGGGGTCCGCACGGTCCGCTCGCCGCCGCGCAGCCCGGCACGCGCCGCCCCGGACTTCGCATCCACGCTGATAATCAAGATGCCGTGATCGGGGACTTCTACTCCCAGTTTGGCGAAGGATTCCGCCACCGATTTGCTCAGGGCCACGGGGAAAAAGCGGATGCCCATCCACGAGTGCCGGTAACGCCCCTCGGCGATCAGGTCGGGAACCACACGCTTGACGGCATTGACCGGAATGGCGAAGCCGATGCCGGCATTGGCCTGGCTGGGGCTGACGATCTGCGCGTTCACACCGATGACCCGCCCTTCCAGATCGAGCAGCGGCCCGCCGGAGTTGCCGGGGTTAATCGCCGCATCGGTTTGAATTGCCTCGCCGATATAGCGCCCGTCCGGGCTTTCGATGACACGTCCCAGGCTGCTGATGACGCCAAAAGTGACCGTCTGATCCAGACCAAAGGGGTTGCCGATCGCCACCACGAACTGGCCGACACGAATAGCATCGGAGTCACCGAGGGGAATGGGACGGAAAGTGCGTTCCTCGCGGGCCTCTTTGGGCAGGGCAATAACCGCCAGGTCATAAGTCGAATCCGAGCCGATCACCTCGCCGGTATAGGTCGCGCCATCCGCAAAGATAACGCGGATGTCTTGGGCGTTCTCGATGACATGGTAATTGGTGACGATGTGCCCTTCTTCGTCATAAACAAAGCCGGAGCCGCTGCCCTCCTGCGGAACCGCATTAAAGAAGAAGTCGTAGCCCACGGCGGTAACGGAGATGTGCACGACCGAATCTCCAACGGCTTCATAAACCGCTTGGACTTGCGTCTGCAACTCCGTCACCGTGACGTCCACAGGGACAACGTTAACCGGCGTGGCCGTCGGCGCAATCACCTTCGGCGCCGTTGTCGGCGTGGGGGCAAGCGTCGGCGGAACCACCGTCTGCAAAGCGATGCACCCCAACGATGTCGCCAGCAACACCAAAACACTGAGCACTCCATAGAGTTTTCGATTCATACGCACCCTCCTGAAACTAAGGCACCAGCAATACAGGACAGTTAGCCCGCCGCAGAACTTCGGTGCTTACATCCCCCAACAAAATGTCGGTCATATTCGATGGGCCGCGCGTCCCCAAAACGATCAGCGAGATTTTTTCATCCTGAGCCGTTTCCAGAATAGTTCTGGCCGGAACACCGGCATGGATGATACCAAGCGCCGCAATGCCGGCCTTCTGGAGATGTTCAACCGCGTCGTTGACCACTTCCTGCGCCACGGTCTCCAATTGCCGGAGCAAAGCCTCGTATCCCTGCGTCGCCAGGTAACGCTCCGGCGGTTCGTAGACGTGCAGGACGATGACCTCGGCGTTCTCCAATCGCGCCAGGTGCTCCAGATACAACAAGGCGCGCTCGGCTGCCGGGGTGGCATTATGCGCAAAGAGTATGCGTTTGAACATAGCTTCAATGACCTCCTCAAAATCGTTTGAACGTTAGAGCGTTGATTCTATCACACCTGCTATTTTGCGCGCAGGCGGCGCAATGATTCGAAAAGCTCGCGTTCCTGCGCCGTCAGGCGCATCGGCAGTTTGATCTCGGCCACGGCGTAAAGATCGCCGCGCTCGTTGGGACGCCCCAGGACCGGCATGCCCTGTCCGCGAAGCCGGAACTTGGTGCCGTTTTGCGTTTCCGGTGGAATGCGCAGCATGCGCGTCTGGCCACCGGGCGTCGGGACGGCAACTTCGCCGCCCAGGATGGCCGTATACAGGTCCACCGGCACGACGGTTTCGATGTTTTCACCCTGCCGTTTGAATTGAGAATGTGGCAATACCTCGATGTTCAAATACAGATCGCCGGCCGGCCCGCCGGCCCCGCCGGGTGCGCCCTTTCCCGCCACCCGCACGCGGGTGCCGGTATCCGCACCGGCAGGGATGTTGACCTCGATGCGCTGGTTGCCGATTTGTACAATCCGCGATGTGCCGCGATAAGCCTCCTCCAACGTGATTTCGACCGGCTGCTCATAGTCCTGTCCGCGCCGCGGACGCGCACGCCGACTCGTCCCCCCACCAAAAATATCGTCGTAAACGCCATAGCCACCGCCGCCGAAGAGTTGCTGAAAGAAATCGGAGAACGGGCTGCTCTCCCCGAACAGGTCCCGGAACTCTTCAGGGGTGACACGCCGATAACCGCCGGGCTGTCCACCGCTCCAATGCTGCCAGAAATCTTCGGCCTGACCGCCACGCTGCTGCCATGTAGACCACTCGCTGCCGAATTGATCATACAGCTTGCGCTTTTCGGGGTCAGAAAGCACTTCATAGGCTTCGTTGATTTCTTTGAATTTTTCCTCGGCGGATTTGTCGCCGGGATTCATATCCGGGTGATATTTGCGGGCCAGCTTGCGATAGGCATTTTTGATGTCCTTCTCGCTCGCGCCCTTCGGAACACCCAGAATGCCGTAATAGTCCTTGTATTCCATAACTCACACCTCCGCCGCGTCAGCGTTTCGCTACAATCACCCGCGCCGGACGCAAAATCTGATCTCCAATACGGTATCCTTTCTGTTCTTCTTCGACGATCAGCATACTCTCTGTCTGATTCTCACGCGGCGGTACCACGGCCACGGCATCATGCAGGGATGGATCGAACGGCACATTCACCGCCACGATCGGTTCGACTCCTTCAAGCCGCAGCAACTTCAGCATATCGTCGTAGGTAGCTTTGATGCTCTGATGATGGGGGTCGGTCGGATCAAGGTGGCGGATGATCCGTTCCAGGTTGTCCACCACCTGCAAAAACCCCAGCAACAGGCGTTTCTTTTCCGCAGCGATTTGTTCTTCGGCCAGACGTTGCTGCCGTCTGCGGTAGTTATCCATATCCGCACGCAGCCGCAGGGCCATATCGCGCCAATCCACCGCTTCTTCGGACGATGTCACATCCGCAGGCGCAACCGCCGGCGTTTCCGTCGGCGTTGCTTCCTCGAGCACGGCTTCCTCGGCATCACTCTCGCCTGTACGGTGCACCGGAATACGGTATTGTTTCTTTGTGTCCTTTGTCATGATAACCTCACTCCACATTATAAGGCGGGGGTGACCAAAGGCCACCCCCACCCCTCACGATACTCACAACGCTACCCTCCACGGGGCAAACGGTCACTTTATACCTCGCGGAACTCACCGTCCACCACATCCGGGCCTTGCGGACCGCTGCCCGGAGCGTGGCCATAACCTGGGCCGACATTCGGGCCGGGCGTTGGGCCGGGGCCGGCCTGACCACCGTAAGCCTGTTCACCCAGTTTCATCGCCGCTTTCTGCAATTCATCCATCTTGCGGCGGATGGTGGCGGCGTCTTCGCTGGTTTCCTTCAAGTGCCGCAGGTCGTTGATCAAGCCTTCCAATTGACCGCGCAGCGTGCCGGGCACTTTTTCACCCAGATCGTTCAAGGTTTTCTCGATTTGATAACACAGGCTATCGGCCTGGTTGCGCGTGTCCACCAGTTCCTGGCGTTTGCGGTCTTCCTCGGCATGCAACTTGGCTTCCTCCACCAACCGCTGCACCTCATCGGGGTTCAAGTTGGTGCTGGCGGTGATGGTGATGTGCTGTTCGCGGGCCGTAGCTTTGTCCTTCGCCGTGACGTTCAGGATGCCGTTCGCGTCAATGTCGAACGTGACCTCGATTTGCGGCACACCACGCGGGGCCGGCGGGATGCCGTCCAGCCGGAACTGGCCGAGCAGCATGTTGTTGGCGGCCATCGGGCGCTCGCCCTGGTAGACTTTGATGTCCACAGCAGTCTGCCCATCCTCGGCAGTCGTGTAGATTTCGCTCTTGCGCACCGGCACCGTCGTGTTGCGGGGGATCATCACCGTCATCCGCCCACCCAGCGTCTCCACACCCAGCGAGAGCGGGGTTACGTCGAGCAACAGGATGTCGGTCACATCGCCGCCCAACACACCGCCTTGAATGGCTGCACCCACCGCGACAACTTCGTCGGGGTTGACGCCCTTGTGCGGTTCCTTACCACCGGTCAACTGGCGCACCAGTTCCTGCACCATCGGCATGCGGGTCGCTCCACCGACAAGCACCACTTCATCAAGGTCTTTCGCCGTCAACTTGGCATCGGCCAGGGCGCGCTCGAAGGGCAGACGGCAGCGCTCCACAAGGTCGCGCGTGAGCTGCTCAAACGTGGCGCGCGTCAAACGCATTTGCAGGTGCTTAGGCCCGCTGGCGTCGGCGGTGATGTAGGGCAGGTTGATCTCCGTCTCCATCATCGTCGAAAGCTCGATCTTGGCCTTTTCCGCCGCTTCGCGCAGACGCTGCATGGCCTGGCGATCTTGCGACAGGTCAATGCCCTGTTGTTTCTTGAATTCGCTCAACATCCAACGCACGATGCGCTCATCCCAGTCATCGCCGCCCAGGTGCGTATCGCCGTTGGTGGCTTTCACTTCGATCAACCCCTCGCTCACCTCCAGGATCGAGACATCGAACGTGCCACCGCCCAGGTCGAAGACCAGGATGGTTTCATCCTTCTTTTTATCCAGGCCGTAAGCCAGCGCCGATGCCGTCGGTTCGTTGATGATGCGCTTCACCTCGAGGCCGGCGATTTGCCCGGCGTCCTTGGTGGCCTGGCGTTGGCTATCGTTGAAGTAGGCGGGCACGGTGATAACCGCCTGGGTCACCGGTTCACCCAGATAAGCCTCGGCATCCTTCTTCAACTTCTGCAAGATCATCGCCGAGATTTCCTGCGGCGTGTACTCTTTGTTCATCACCGGGATATACACCCGTGCGTCGTTCTGGGGGCCGGAGACGATGGAATAGGGCACCATCTCGCGTGTGATCTGGACTTCCTTCTCATCAGCACGGCGTCCCATCAGCCGCTTGACCGAGTAGATCGTGTTCTCCGAGTTGACCACGGCCTGCCGTTTTGCGGGCACGCCGACCAAACGCTCGTTGTTCTTGGTAAATGCAACTACAGAAGGACACAACCGTCCCCCTTCCGCTGTGGGGATAACCGTCACTTGTCCGGCTTCCATAACGGCGACCGCTGAGTTTGTCGTTCCTAGATCAATACCTACAATTTTTCCCATGTTTTCACCTCCTGAATCTGAATCATTCCGACTATGAGTATAACCGTGAATCATTGGAAAATCATCAGAGCGATATAAGAATTTAGTATATTTTTTCAGTAAAGTAGGGCGCACTGCGAGTGCGCCCTACTTTTCCTTGCTGTTCCTTGCTATGCGGCGGGGTACTATGCGGTCAAACGGCGATAAATCAACACTTGCGCATCCAGAGGCGCCACGGACAAGGTCAATGTGTTGCCGTTCGTGGGGTGCGGGGTCTCCGTCCACGCCTCTGTGAAAACGGCATCCGGCGGCACGATGGAGGTCAGGTTGATGGAGATGTCCACAGGCGTCGCCCCAACGTTAAGAGCAACGATGATGACCTCGGCGTCATCGGTACGCGCGAAGGCATAAGTCAGCTCCTTCGCATACAGCGTGACGAAATTGCCGTCACGCAGGACAGGATGCGCTTTGCGCAGAGCGATGAAGCGCTTGAAGTCCTCACGCAGCGCGCGATCCCAACGGCTTTCGTCCCAGGGGAACGCACGCCGACAATCGGGGTCATGACCGCCTTCCATGCCGATCTCGTCGCCGTAATAGATGCTTGGCGCGCCGACAAACGTCATCTGAAACAGAGTCGCCAGGCGCAAACGGCGTCTGTCGCCGCCGACCATCGTTAAGAAACGCGGTTCGTCGTGGCTGCTGAGGAGGTTGTATTGGATCAACGTCACCGGCCAGGCATACAGGTTCAACAGGTGGTCAATCTGACGGGCAAAATGAGGCGCATCGAGACGCTTGAGCTTAAAGCCGCCCGGACGCTGACCGGTATCCAGCACTTCCTGTCCGAAAAATCCGTAACAGGCGCGGTTGAAGCCGTAATTCATCACCGCGTCGAAGTGCTCCCCTTGCAGCCAGGGCTTGGCTTCATCCCAAATCTCGGCGAGGATATAGGCTTCGGGGTTGACGGCTTTCACGCGACGGCGAAACTCCTCCCAAAACCCCGGCGTCTTGATCTCCAACGGCACATCCAATCGCCATCCGTCAATGCCCTGGCGCAGCCAGTGCTCCGCCACGTTGTAGATGAAATCGCGCACCTGATCGTGGTCGGTGTTGAGCTTCGGCAGCTCGCGGTTGTTCCACCAGCAAACATAGTTAGGCTTATGCCGATCATCGAAGGCGTACAGGGGGAATTTCTTGACGATAAACCAATCAACGTAGGGGGACTGCGGCCCGTTTTCCATGATGTGGTTGAACTGCAAAAAGCCGCGGCTGGCGTGGTTGAAAACGCCATCCAGCACTACCCGGATACCGCGCCGATGCGCCTCCTCCAAAAATTGCGCGAAGGCCCGGTTGCCGCCCAGGATCGGGTCCACGGTGTAGTAATCGTGGGTGTGATAGCGGTGATTGGCGGCGGATTGGAAAATCGGGTTGAAGTAGATGGCGTTAATGCCCAAATCCTCCAGATAGTCCAGATGTTCGAGGATTCCCAACAAATCGCCGCCCTTGAAACCGCGCACCGTCGGCGGCGATTCCCATGATTCGAGGTTCGCCGGTTTGGTCAGCCGCTCACTGCGTGCAAACCGCTCCGGGAAAATCTGGTAGAACACAGCGTCCTTCACCCATGTAGGAAACTGCCCGATCATCGTCACCTCCCTAAAATCTCAAAATCAGCAAATCAGCGAATGAAGGGATTAACATGCCCTATTCTCGATTCTCCATTCTCGATTCTCCTCGTTTTTGCACCGCGCGCCCCAGGAGTGCCAGGGCAAAGGCCATACAGGCTACCGCCACGGCAATCAGCATACCGGCATCTGACCAGAACTGGAGCGGGAACAGACGAATCAGGGTATCGGAGTAATCAAAAAGCCAGGTGCCACTTTCAAAGAAAACGCCGTGGAAGGCAGTGAAGAAGCTCTCAAAGCCGACCGCCATCCAGACGCCCAATCCCACCAGCAGACAAAGCGTGACCAACCCGCCATCCGATAGCGCGCCCCAGACCACTGCTGCGTGCCCATTGCGGACCAGCCACCACACCGCCACGGCAGCGACGATACACGCGAGCGCCGCCGCCGTCGTCAGCCGGTCGTAGACCAGCTTGACATCGTCCATGTGACCGACCTCGCGGGCATTGAAGGCCGGCGTCCCGTCGTCAAAACGCAGCTCGGCCAGACTCACCACCCCGCGGGGACGATTGAGGAAGGCAATGCAGGCGCGCGCCAGGCGCAGACGTTCCGCCGGCGCCATGGCCAATGGATCTTCGGGGAAGCCGGGCTTACTGTACTCCCACGCCGGATACCACGGCAGGGTCAGCAAACGCACCGTCCCCATCACCAGCACCAGGGGGACGGCGATAACAATGAGCACACGGAGTCCAACACGCATACGTTTCTCCTGAGATGAGTCTTCAGTCCGTCAAGCACAGATTTAACGTGCACTGCGTACAGTTATACAACAGAATCAGAAAATCGGTAGTAGCGATGAGATGGCTCCCCTGAGAAAACCACAAGGGACACGAAGCCCACATCTGAGAGGCGTTTCAAAGGTGACGAAGTAATTTGATAATTTTGCGGACTCTGCGCCCTCTGCGGTAGAAGTCGCCCCCCTCCTGAAACGCACCTGTAATTTTGCGCGACTTTGAATTATGTTATAATGCTTGTGGTATGGAAGAAATGGCGCTTACAATTAAAGGTACCCAACAGGGTATTCTTTTGCGGCCCTTGTCGGCGTCCTGGGCAGACGTGCTCCAGGCGTTGGACAATGCGTTACGCGACGCGGAGACCTTCTTCCGGGGCGGGCGCGTGATCCTGGACATGGGCACCCAGGAACTCACCCGAGAAAACCTGGGCATGTTACGGGACGTTTTGGACCGTTACGACATGGAGCTGTGGGCCGTGTTGAGCGAGAACGAAGACACCGTGCGCACGGCACGCTCTTTTGGTCTGCGCACGCGCCTGCCGGGCGAGGCCACGCCGAAGGAACAACCCACCCCTGCCCTGCCAGAAGCCAACGCCCTGGTGGTACAGCGCACCCTGCGCTCCGGGCAAAGCCTCAAGTATCCGGGGCACATCGTTTTGATCGGTGATGTGAACCCGGGCGCGGAAATCATCGCCGGCGGGCATATCATTGTGTGGGGGAAAATGCGTGGGCTGGCGCATGCCGGGGCGCTCGGCGACGAACAGGCCATCATTTGTGCTCTGGAACTGGCGCCGGCGCAACTGCGCATCGCCGGGCATTTCGGGCGTCCACCGGAGGGCCGCCGGCGCAAGTCACTGCCGGAGACGGCAAAAATCAGCGACGGGGATATTGTTGTAGAACCCTGGTTCACAAGGGAGTAATATGGCAGGCAAAATCATCACCATCTCATCGGGGAAAGGGGGTGTCGGCAAGACCACGGCTACCGCCAACATCGGCCTGGGGCTGGCAATGCTGGGCGTTCGCGTCATCTGCATTGATGCAGACATCGGTTTGCGCAATCTGGACGTGATGCTGGGCCTGGAAAACCGCATCGTGTACGACATCGTCAACTATATCGAAGGCCGATGCCGTTTCCGCCAGGCGTTGGTGCGCGACAAACGTTTTCCGGAGCTGTTCATGCTGCCCGCAGCGCAAACACGCGCCAAAGATGCCGTCACCGTCGAACAGATGAAAAGCGTCGCCTATGAAGCCGCGCAGATGGTAGATTATGTGCTGATTGACTCACCCGCCGGGATCGAACACGGCTTCCGCTGCGCTTCGGCACCCGCCGAGATGGTGCTGGTGGTGACCAACCCGGAGATCGCCTCGGTGCGCGACGCCGACCGCGTTGTGGGACTGCTGGAAGCCGAAGGCGGTCCGCCGGTGCGCCTGATCGTCAACCGCATCAAACCCGAACTGATACGGCGCAAAGAGATGCTGGCCCCCGAAGACATCGTGGATATGCTGGCGGTGGATCTCATCGGGCTGGTGCCTGAAGACCCGGAAATTCTGGCCGCCGGCAACCGTGGGCAGCCGGTGGTGCTCAACAACGGTTCGCCCGCCGGTCAGGCTTTCATGGACATTGCACGGCGACTGCAAGGAGAGGACGTGCCCTTCGCACCTTTGAAGGCCCCCTCCATTTTCACACGCATTTTTGGCTCTCATTGACCGAGGAAGCGCCATGAACCTATCCAACCTTTTCAAACCCCGCAAGAATTCAGGGAAGGACATCGCCGCGCAACGTCTGCGGCTGGTGTTGGCGCACGACCGTGCCAACATTTCACCGGGGATGTTGGCCTTGCTCAAGGATGAGATCATCGCCGTCATCTCCCAGCACCTGGAGATTGATCCCACCAAAGTCGAGGTCAACTTTACCGAAGATGAACACGAGACGCGCCTGGTCGCCGACATCCCCCTGTACACGTCGCGGAAAAGACAGGCATAAGCTATGCGGACTTCAGCGTGGGAACACTTTGATTGGGGGCTGCTGCTCATCGCTGTGTTCCTCACCATCATCGGGCTCCTGATGATCTACAGCGCCACCCGTGGCTCAGAAGACCTGGCCGATGCCTGGCGACGACAGGCCATCTATGCCGCCGTCGGCGTCGTTGTCATGTTCCTGGTGGCTTTCATCAACTACCGCTGGTTGGAGAGCTTGCAATGGCCGCTCTACTTCCTGACGCTCGGACTGCTTGTTTTCACCTTATTCTTCGGAAGCAGTGAAATCGGCGCCGTGCGGCGCTTCATCTATATCGGCGGCACCTCGATCCAACCGGCCTTTCCGGCGTTGGTGCTGCTCATCATCAGCCAGGCCAGCTTGCTGGCGCGCAATGCGCCGGCCGCGCCGGGTCTTCAAGAACTCATCGTGTCTGCGGTGCTGACCGGGTTAGCGGCGCTCCTGGTATTCGAGCAACCAAATCTGAGCACAGCCACCCTGTATATCGCCACGTGGATTGCGATGGTCTTTGCCTCCGACGTTCCGCTGAGTTACCTGCAAGGTCTCGGCATTGTGGGGTTGCTCGCCGCGCCCATTGTGTGGGCCAATATGGATGACTATATGCGCAATCGCATTTACACCTTCTTAGACCCCAAGAACGACCCCGGCGCGTATTACAACATCCAGCAAGCCCTGATCAGCATCGGCTCGGGCGGATTGATGGGCAAAGGGTTTGCCACCGGCACGCAGAGCCAGTTGCACTTCCTGCGCGTCCGCCATACCGACTTTATTTTCTCGGTAATCTGCGAGGAACTGGGGTTCGTCGGCGCGGTGCTGATCCTGTTCGTTTTTGCCTTGCTGCTGTGGCGCCTGTTGCGGATCGCAGCCAACGCCGCCGATGCTACCGGTAAATTGATCGTGACAGGCGTCATCGCCTACATTTTCTACCAACTGCTCATCAACCTGGGGATGAATCTCAACGTCATCCCCGTTGCCGGATTGCCCATGCCCTTCATCAGCAGCGGCGGCAGCGCCCTGGTCATCACCTTTGTGGGCCTGGGGTTGGTCGAAAGCGTCGCCATGCGGCAAAAACGTGTAGAGTTCTAGAAAGTAGCCAGATTCGCCATTCGCCATCTTAGACTAAGGAGTTCATTATGACCGTTCGTGTTCGTTTTGCGCCCAGTCCGACAGGACATCCCCACATCGGCAATATCCGTACCGTGGTCTTCAACTGGCTGTTTGCCCGACAACAGCACGGCAAATTCATCTTGCGCATCGAAGATACCGACCGCACACGCTATGTTGAGGACGCCATCCACGTCATCACCAGCGGCCTGCGCTGGCTAGGGATGGATTGGGACGAAGGGCCGGAAGTCGGCGGGGATTACGGGCCATACATTCAGTCACAAAGACTGGAGCTTTATAGACAAAAGGCCGAGGAATTGGTCGCAATGGGAAAAGCCTATCGCTGCGACTGTTCCCCGGAACGCCTGGAACAAGTCCGCGAGGCGCAACGCGCGCGAGGTGAAACGCCGATGTACGACGGGCACTGCCGCAATCGCCCCCCCGGCGAAGTGTCGCCCGACAAACCCCACGTGATCCGCCTCAAAGTGCCCCGCGAAGGCGTCACCGTGATGCACGACCTGCTGCGCGGCGACATCGTCTTCGAGAATCGCCTGCTCGACGATCAAATCCTGCTCAAGAGCGACGGCTTCCCCACCTACCACCTTGCCGTCGTCATTGACGATCATATGATGGGGATCACCCACATCATGCGCGGCGACGACTGGATCTCCAGTGAACCCAAACGCCTGTTGCTTTATGAAGCCTTCGGCTGGGAGCCGCCTGTCTACGCGCACGTTCCGCTGGTGCTCGGTACCGATGGCAAGAAGCTCGGCAAGCGTCATGGCGCAGTCTCCATTGATGAATTTCGGCGGCAGGGTTATTTGCCGGAGGCGTTGTTCAACTTCCTGGCGCTGCTCGGCTGGGCGCCCGGTGGCGGCGAGGAGCGCGAAATCTTCTCGCGTGAGGAGTTGATCGAGCGTTTCGACATCACGCACATCAACCTGGCGCCGGCCGTCTTCTCCTACGACAAGCTCAACTGGATGAACGGCTGCTACATCCGCGCGCTCTCCCACGACGAGTTACTCAGGCGGCTCATCCCCTTCTGGGTTGAAGCGGGCATGATCCCGCCGGAAGTGCCGGTGGAAATTCTACCGACGCTTAAACTGCTGGTGCCGTTAGTTCAGGAACGACTGAAGACTTTGCGCGACGTGGTTGAGCTGACCGATTTCATCTTCACCGACATCCCCGTCCCGCCGGTGGAGAAGCTGATCGGCGCAAAAATGACCGCCGAGCAAAGCCTGGATGCCATTCGCCGCGTGCAGGCATTGATGGCGGGGGCACCGCACTTTGAAGCAGAGGCACTGGAAATGCCCATGCGCCAGCTCGCCGCCGACCTGGGACTCAAGGCCGGACAACTGTTCGGGATTGTGCGTAATGCCGTCACCGGCAAAGAAGTCTCACCACCGCTTTTCGGCAGTATCGAGGCATTGGGGCGCGCGACAACACTGAAGCGGTTAGAACGCGCCGAAGAGGCGTTAGAGGCGTATATCAAACAAAACTGACTACGCTTCCATATTGCAGGACAGCGCCCCCGCCACCTGCCCCCATTCCTCCAGCGTGAGCGTTTCGGCGCGGCGTGTAGCGTCCACGCCGACGCGCTCCAATGCGGCCACTACGTCCGTCACCGGTAAGGCCAGGGTCGCCGCCAGGGTATTGCGCAGTTGCTTGCGGCGCTGCGCAAAGCCTGCGCGTACTACACGGAAGAAGTGGGCCACATCGGTCACCGGAATGGGTGGCGTAGCGTATAAATCCAGGCGCACGACGGCGGATTCCACATCCGGCGGCGGGAAGAACGCTCCGCGCTTCAAGCGCAATCCGATGCGCGGTTTTCCGTAAAACTGCACACTGACCGCCAACACGCTCATCTCGTCCGGGACGGCGATCATCCGTTCGGCAACTTCGCGCTGCACCGTCACCACCATGCCCGCAGGCCGTACCGTGGCTTCCAGCAGATGGCGCAGCACTGCCGCCGTGATGTAATAGGGCAGGTTAGCAACGACGTGGTAATGCGGCAAGCGCGTTCCCCACAGAGGCATAAGCGGCGCGGGCGGGACGTTCAGCAAAGCGGCCGGATCGAGATCGAGGATGTCGCCGTGGACGATAGTAACGTTGTCAAACGCCGCCAATTCTTGATGCAGGATGGCGACCAGGTGCGGATCCGTCTCCACAGCGATGACGCGCCCGGCGCGTGCCGCCAGGGCCGCCGTCAACGTGCCTAGCCCAGCCCCCACCTCGATAACCGTGTCGGCAGGGGTCAACTCTGCCAGCGCAGCAATGCGGGCCGGTGCGGCCGGGTCAACGAGGAAATTTTGTCCCAGGGATTTGCGAGGCGCCAGGCCATAATGGCGCAATAGCGCGCGGGGATCGTTCGTCATGGGCCGAAGTAATTGATGACATCCGGCACCGGCGTGAGCAGGTAAACATCCACCCAACGATACCAGAGTTGCAGATTGGAATCATCAAATCCCAAATCAATGCGCCGCCCCCGAATGGCGCCGCCGGTATCGCCCGCGTAACCGATGCCGTAACCGGGCACATACACTTGCGTTCGCAAAGGAATGACATTAGGGTCTACCGCCACGATGCCATGACGCATTTGCATGCCGGTCGCCGTGCGCCCGTAGTAGGGCGACGATGGCGAAACCCCCGCCGTCCCTGCGCTGTATGAGGTCGCCAGCATGCGGATCACGCGCCAATACTCGATCACGCCGCTCTCTGTCGCCAGTTGCCGCACGATGATCTTCGTGCCGTAGCCCATCACGCGGTTTGTCGGAGGGAGCACCACGCTCTCGCCTTCCACCCAGCGATCCACCACCTGCCCATCCTCATAACGCAGGCGGATGCGGCGCTCCAACACACCCGGCGCGCCTTCCTGAAGCAAGCGCTGCGTGTCAATTTCAGAATCGGGGTCGGCCTGCCACACAGAATCGTAGGGGATTGGACTTTGCTCCACGACCACACTTTCGGTCACCCGATGGACATAGATCTCTCCGCCGTTTCCGAGCGGAGCATCCAGGGCCGGCGTGGTGTAATCCTGCCCGTTGAGCGTCACCCCCAGGTCTGCCAGCACCTCCCCCACCCGGTTCCGATGGGTCCGCGTGCGCAGCACGTGTCCGTCCATGTGGACGGCAACCGGAATCGAACGCTCGGTGCGGATGTGCATGCCGTTTTGTAGCGGCGTCGCCAGATCGGGATAGACGCGATCGGCGCGGTACAACTGAATCCCGGCCTGATACAGGGCCGCCCCTACCGTGGCCGCATTGGAATACAGCGTTGTGCGCATGCCGCCATCCTCCAACACAATCTGCACAGCGCGCTCAACAACGATGCGGAAACGGGTGTCCGGCGGGTCCATCGCTGTAGCAGGCCGGATCTGGACGCTATCGTGAGTGTCCAGCGTGATGCCCGCAAGCGCCAACAGATCGGCGGCGCTCTCTTGATGGGCATAGAGGAGGCGTTCACGCCCATCTACCACGATGACGACCGGTTTCGCCCGCTCAATCCGCACTTCCAGGCCAGAGCGCAAGGGGGTTTCCATCGAAGGGGACAGGCGGTCTTCGGGGCGCAAGCTGAGGCCGAGGTCGGTCAACAGCAACGCGACGGTCGGCTGATGGGTACGCACAATACGACTTGTGCTGTCCACGGTCACGGTCACCGCCATGGCCGTTGCCCGATACCCGGCGGTCAAAGCTACCAGGGCCAGGCATGCCAGCACAAAGGTCGCCAGTTTATGGAACCAGTTCATTCTTCAATCTCTCAACTTAAAAGACGATGCCCGAAGGGGACCGGAGACCAGGCACCCCTGCGGCACCCGGAAAGACCTCCTTACCGTTGCTTCCTTCCGGACCTGGCGGGGTTCGAAGGTTTCCGCCGCGCAGGACCCAATCTTCGGCCCCCGTCGAGCATCGTCCTCACCCATAGTTCCCGGTTACGTTGAACCTACGCAACCGCACTCCATACGCTATGGTAACGGAAAGCAGCAGTTTGTCAAGTCAAAGCGTAGGGCTTATCGCATTGGCCGCTTCCGGGAACTGAATATGGCCTAAAGGCCAAAGAAAGGGGGTTTTTATGGCAGAGCGAAGCCCCGCCCCCCTAAAGATGCCGCTTCAGCAGCACAACAGACAGCACAGCGAGACAAAGTTTCCCCAATGCGATAGCCCTCAGTCAAAACGAATCAGGGACAATTTGCGTAAAAGCGAGGTATAGATATACTTAAATTGAAGGAGGAATATCGTATGCCTACCGTTTATGTCGAACCTGCTCAAAAATCTCAAGAGGTGTTTGATCTGATTCGCGCAGCGATCGCCGGTCAAATTGCTCGCCTGGAATTAGGATTGCAGTTAGCACGACAACGCCTGGCCGTATTCGAGCAAAAATATAATGTCACATCGGCGCACTTTATGGCTGAAATGGCCGCAGAGGACCTTGTTGGTGGCGACGATGAATATGTGCAATGGGCTGGCGAATACGCCCTGCTACAACGTCTCGAGGAAAAATTACAGCAGCTAACGGAGATCAAATATCGTGATCCAGCGTTACTTTGAACAGATTCGCACCTGTGTGGATGCGTATTCTGCTGCAGACCTGGTTGTCAGCGCTAGCGTAAATTGCGAAGTACGTCCTGGCTTGCAAGGTTATCTCAGTGGCGCAGTCATATTTGCGGATGGTTCAATCTTGCATTTTGCCGAGTTCCTTGATGAGGCGCACGGACAAGTAGAAAAGCTCATGTACACTTATCATTATCAAGATGCCAATCACCAGCTACTCTTTCGCTATGATAACGCGCGCCACCGCCCGGCCCTGCCGATGCGAGAACACAAACACACTCCAGATGGGGTGATCAATGCGCCTGCTCCTTTATTGGCCGAGGTGTTGGCCGAAATCATGAGCTACCAGGAAACGCTTTTGTTTAGGTAGTGGGGATGGTTCGCTTCTGAAATTGGTCTACACTCTGGACCGTTTTGAAAAATCGGCGGTCTGTACCGTGCCCACCGCCTGGTGATAAATCAGCAGGTTCAGAAAGCTCAAGCCCGCTCAAGCGGGCTTTGTCTTTGTTAGACCAACGATTGATCGTCGGACTTGCCAAGTAACACAAAAGGCATATAATTAAGGACGCTATTGTTAGGGGAGGTGAGTACTATGCCGTTGTATGAATATCAATGCCAGGAGTGCGGATTACGTTTTGAGCGTCGCCAGCACTTTACAGACAAGCCGATTACCGTATGTCCAGAGTGTGAGGGGCCGGTCGTGCGCTTGATCCATCCCGCCGGCATTATTTTTAAGGGGTCGGGATTTTATGTCACCGACAATCGTTCAAAATCCCCAACAGCCGTAGCCGGCAGTCGTAAGGACGAAAAGCACACGACGGAAGAGAAGAGCACCGCCAAAGCCGAAACCACCTCTTCCGCTGCCGGCGACGACGCCAAAGCGTAGTCCCCAAAACTTTCATACCATACATAAGGGCTTAGCCTCAAGCTAAGCCCTTATTGTTTGGGCCTTTCTCATCCACTATGGACCAGGTGCGCGACCGTGGCGCCGTCCCCACCCTCATTTTCGGCGGCAGATTCATAGGCGCTGACCAGGGGATGGGTGGCGATGAAGTCCCGGACCTCGCGGCGCAGCTTGCCGGTGCCTTTACCATGAACGATCCGCACCCAGGGCAGGCCGGCCATCGCGGCGTCATCCAGATAGCGATCCAGACGCTCGAGGGCCTCTTCGACGGTTTGTCCCCGCAGGTCAATTTGCAGCCCCGGCGACGGTCCACGCGACGGAACCTTGATGCCGTCGGAAACGACTTTCGAGGGTTGAGCGCGGTGCAATAATTCAACGGCATCGGCGCCGACGCGCGTGCGCAGCGGACCGGCCTGCACGACGATCTCGTCGCCTTCCACCGCGATCACCTGACCCTGAACCCCCAGCGAGAGCAGCTTCACCGTGTCTCCCTCGCGGATGGGGCCGGTAGGAGCAGCCGTTTCCGGCGCGGTCAGCACGTCCGCCACCGACGGTTCCGTTGTGGGCATGGAGAACTCCAGCTCGTCGAGTTCTGCCGAGACTTCTTCCAACACCGGCTGCGCTTCACGCCACGCTGCCGAAAGGAGACGCTGGCGTAACGCGCGGATTTCCTCACGCAAAGCCGCAAGTTCGTCGCGCGCTTCTTGCTCTGTCTTGCGCAGAATCTCCCGGCGTTCTTCCTCGATGTTGCGCAGGCGTTTGCGCAGATCGCCGGCCAGCGCTTCGGATTCCTTGTGCGCCTGCCGCGCCTCATCACGCGCGCGGACGGTCTGCAAGCGCAGGTTATGCAGATCCTCCAACATATCGTCGGCGCGCAATTCCTCGCCGGAGACCATCTTGCGCGCTTCCATGACGATGCCTTCGGGTAATCCCAAGCGACGGGCAATCGCAAAGGCATTCGAGCGTCCGGGAAGGCCGATGATCAAATGGTAAGTGGGCGCCAGCGTTTCCACATCGAATTCCATCGAGGCGTTGCGCACCCCCGGCGTGCCGTGCGCGTACAGTTTTAGCTCCGGGTAGTGCGTAGCCACGAAAGCTGTGCAACGCCGTCTGCGGAAAGCCTCCAGCAAGGCGCGTGCCAGCGCGGAGCCTTCGGCGGGATCGGTGCCGGCTCCCAATTCGTCCAACAACACCAGCGACCGGTGATCCACCTGCTCCAGAAACGAGATGATGTTGGTGAGGTGCGACGAGAAGGTCGAGAGGCTTTGTTCGATGGATTGCTCATCGCCGATGTCCGCGACGACCATCTCGAAGCACGAGAGACGCGCGCCGGAATCGGTCGGCAGGTGCAGGCCGGCCTGCGCCATCAGGGTGAGCAGGCCCACAGTTTTCAAGCAGACCGTCTTGCCGCCGGTGTTCGGGCCGGTGATGACCAGGATGTGGGTGTCGTCGTCCAGTTCCACATTGACCGGCACCACGGTTTCGGGATTGAGCAGCGGGTGACGGGCGCCGGGCAGGTACACCACGGTGCCGGGATGCAGGTTGCCGTCGCGAGGCGGGGCCGGTTGCTCAGGAATCGGCAGCAGTTCCGGTTCGGTGGCGTCAATCTCGATGGCGTAACGCGCTTTGGCAAACGTGAGATCAATCTCGGAGAGGGCGTCCAACGTCGCCATGATCTCGTCGGCATCACGGCCAACATGGTCGGTCAACATCCGCAGCAGGCGATAAATTTCCTCTTCTTCGGCCAGGGTGAGTTCGCGCAAGGTATTATTCAACTCGACGACGGCGGCGGGTTCCATGAAGAGCGTCGCGCCGCTTGCCGAACGATCATGCACGATCCCCTGAACGTGTCCTCTGAAATCGGCCTGCACGGGGATGACGAAGCGGCCTTCGCGGCGGGTGATGATGGATTCCTGAAGATAAGGGGCCACTTCCGCCGAAGTGATGATGCGCCGCAGTCGCTCCTGGATGCGTTCCTGGGCGACCCGCAGATCGTGACGGATACGCGCCAGCTCCGGCGAGGCGTTGTCGCGGACCTCGCCACGGTCGTCAAACACGCGCACAATCGTTTCCACCAGGTTGGGCAAAGGCTGAATACGCCAGGCGATGTCGGCCAGGCCGGGGAATTGTGTTTCCAACTGCGTCAACGTGCGCTTCACACGCCCGGCGCTGACCAATGTGTCGTGTATCTGAAGGAAGTCGGCAGGTTGCAGGGTCACGCCGCGGCGCGCACGTTCCGCAAAGGGACGGATGTCGCCCACACTGCCCAGCGCGAAATCCGGACGTACATCCAACAGAGCGCGCGCTTCGCGGGTCAACGCCAGACGCTCGCGGGCTTCGCGGTAGTCGGGAGTCGGCAACAGGGAAAGCGCCAGGTCCGCGCCGCCGGAAAAGTCGGCGTAGTGCGCCAGGCGTTTCAAGATTTCGGGATATTCAAGCGTGACCCAATGACGATTCATGAAGATTCCCTTGAGAACTCGTTGAAACGGTAAAACGGCGGAATGTTATTCCAACCGCCGGTGAACCGCAGATTGATGCAAAATTCTTTAAGATTGGTTATTGTGGCGTCAGGATCGGCGGCGGGATGCGGAAGAAAGGTGCAAACAGCCAGCGATAGAGACTCAACAGTTTTATCGAAAACGGGCGTAGTGGCGAAGCCAGATAGTTGTTGCGCCAGGTGATCCAGGTTCGTGGATTGGTCCAACGCTCACTGACCATGAGGCCGATGGCGCTTTGGAACAACGCCACCATCACCGCCGCGACGATGATCCCCAGCAAAAGTCCCATCAAGGGATCCAGAATGCCTAATTTGGGCAGTTTGGTCACCGGGAATGCTGCGTGAATGGCAGCGTAGCCAAGTCCGAAAAAGAGCGCGAACAGCGCGATGAACATAAGCCCCTCAGTGACCGAGGTATCGGGTCCGGCAACCGCCTGGATGCGGTACGCAGCCTCCTTATAAAGCAACAGGCTAAACATCGTCGCCGCCCACAATATGGCCAGCGAGAACAACGCTTTTGCCATGCGGGCATAGGTCAGGAAAAAGACAACGCCCGCAGCAACAAGAAGGATGAGCAAATCCGCAGGTCCCATACGCCCTCCTCCAGGTATTGGTACGTTGACACGTTGGAACGTTCCAGGGAAACGGTTAACTCGTCATTGCCTCGGTTTGTGGTTCTGTCTCCACGCTTTCCAGGGCAAATTCCTTTTCACAGCTCAAACACTGGGCCGTGTCTTTGCGCGCGATGACCAGCAAACCGCCACAATCCGGGCACGGCGCAGGCAAAGGACGCTTCCAGGTGGTGAACTCACACGTTGGCCAATTAGAACAGCCATAGAAAATGCGGCTTTTCCTGGTGCGCTTTTCGACGATGTCGCCATCCGCGCAGCGAGGGCACTTGACCCCGATGCGTTCCAGCCACGGTTCGGTGTAGCGACATGTGGGGAAATTCGAGCAGCCGATAAACTTCCCATAACGTCCCCAACGCACGATCAGGGGTGCTCCACATTCCGGGCAGTCGCGCCCCACGTACTCGACTTGCTCCACGACGGGGATGGTTTCTTCGGCCCGCGCCAGCGTTTGCTGGAATGGTCCATAGAAGTCCCGTACCAGCGTCACCCAATCCTGTGTCCCTTCGGCAATGTTATCCAGGTCGGATTCCATCCGCGCGGTAAAGTCCACGTTGATCAGATCGGGGAAGTTCTCCACCAGCATATCGTTGACCAGGAAGCCGGTCTCGGTGGGGAAATAACGCCGCGCCTCGCGCCGCACATAGCCCCGCTGCTCGATGGTGGAGAGAATGGTGGCATACGTCGAGGGCCGCCCGATGCCGTATTCTTCCAGCGTCTTGATAAGCGAGGCATCGCTGTAACGCGGAGGGGGTTGGGTAAAATGCTGTTCCGGCCACAAGCGGATCAGATCCAGCAGCTCGTCCACACGCAACGGCGGAAGTTGTTGAGCTTTTTCCGCCTGCTCCTCATTATTATTCTCGGCGGCGGCCTCCTCGTAAACCACCAGAAAGCCGGGGAAGCGCAATGTCGAGCCGGAGGCACGAAACAGGTAAGGCTTATCTGTCTCCGTGCCGGCGAGAATTTCGACGCTGAGGGTATCGTACACGGCCGCTTCCATCTGGCTGGCCACGAAGCGCCGCCAGATGAGGTCATAGAGGCGATACTGCTCGGAAGTCAGATGCGCCTTGATGCCGTCGGGCGTGCGCAGAACGCTGGTAGGACGGATAGCTTCGTGGGCTTCCTGAGCGCCTTTAGCGCGCGTTTTATAGACCGGCGGCGTAGGGGGTAGAAATTCGGCGCCGTAGGTATCGGCGATGAAGCGCCGTGCCTCATCCTGCGCCGATTGGGCAATGTTGGTGCTGTCGGTGCGCATGTAGGTGATCAAACCGACCAGTTCGCCGCCGCCCACGTCAATGCCTTCGTAAAGCTGTTGGGCGATCTGCATGGTTCTCCGCGCGGTAAAACCGAGTTTGCGCGAGCCTTCTTGTTGCAAAGTGCTGGTGGTATAAGGGGCAGAAGGTTTGCGGGTGCGTTGCCCCTCTTTGACCTTAGAAACGATGTAAATGGCGCGCTCCAGCGCTTCCAGCAGGGGGGTGACTTCTGCTTCGCTGTGCAGGGACACTTCCTCACCGTTAATCCGCGCCAGGCGCGCCTTGAAGGTCGGACGCTTCCTGGCTCCTGCCGATGCCTGCGATGCAAGCTCGGCGTCGAGGGTCCAATACTCCACGGGCACAAAAGCTTCGATCTCGCGTTCGCGCTCCACAATCAGACGCAAGGCCACCGATTGCACCCGTCCCGCCGAAAGCCGGCTGCGCACTTTGCGCCAGAGCAGCGGGCTGAGGTTATACCCCACCAACCGATCCAGGATGCGCCGCGCCTGCTGGGCGTTGACCAGGTCCATGTTGATGTCGCGGGGATTGGCGAACGCTTCATCCACCGCCTCCTTGGTGATTTCGTGAAAGACAACGCGGTGCGTCTGCCGGGGAGGCAGGTTCAGGACCTCGCTCAGGTGCCAGGCGATGGCTTCGCCTTCACGGTCAGGGTCGGTCGCCAGGTAGACGGCCTCCGCTCTTTGCACAATCTTGCTCAATTCCTTGACGACCGCGCGTTTTTCGTTGGGGATACGATATTTGGGGGCGAAGTCGTTCTCCACATCCACAGAAAGCTGTGAACGCAACAGGTCGCGGACATGCCCCACCGACGCTTTGACGGTATAGCCCTTCCCCAGGAAACGCCCCACCGTGCGCGCTTTCGTCGGTGACTCCACAATCACGAGTTTCCCGGCAGATTTCAATTCGGCCGGCGTGGGTGGTGTTACGTTTTCATGCAAAGGAGTGCGGCCCATCATGAACATTTTCGTCCCGCACACCGGACAGACACCCTCCACGGCCGGCTGTCCTTTTACCGTGAAAACGGGAACAGGCTGCACCATTTCCCGCTTCTCTCGACATTTCATACAGTAGGCTTCGATTTTCAATGATTCGGTCATGTTTGTTCTGGCGAATTACAAGTTTTTTATCATCAGATCCGTAGATTGAGCAGATAATTTTTCAAGAGTTGTTCAACCCACACAGCGGCCTATCATATAAGGAAAGCCGCTGCTGTCAAGTGGAATTACAGATAGGTATGGCGGCCTGCGGCCTGCAGGCGACCGATCACTTCCTTGACACGCTCGGCCTGATCGCGCCGCGTGATCAATACGGCGTCCGGCGTATCCACGACGATCAAGTCCTGCACGCCGATGGTGGCGACCAGGCGCTCGCCCTGTGCGAAGACCAGCGTATTGACATTGTCAATGCCGATCACATCGCCGAGCAACACGTTGCCGGCGGCATCGTGAGGGTACGCGTCCATCACCGCAGGCCATGCGCCGATGTCGGACCACTCCAGGTCTACAGGGATAACGGCGACCCGGTCGGCTTTCTCCATAATGCCGTAGTCAATCGTCTCTTTGCGCAGAGGGGGCCACAGGCGCGCCAGGGTCTCGGCGTAAGCAGGCGTATCCCAGACCGCTTGCAAAGCCTCCAGGGTCGCGCTCAAATCAGGCATCCAGCGCCGGATTTCTTCCAGGATGCGGTCGGTGCGCCAGATGAACATGCCGCTGTTCCAGGAATACACGCCTTCCTCAAGAAAAGCCGCCGCCGTTGGGGCATCGGGCTTCTCGGTGAAACGTTCCACCCGGTAATAATCAAAACCATCCGCCTGACCCAACAAAGTGCCGCGACGGATATAGCCATAGCCGGTCGCTGCAAATGTCGGCGTGATGCCCAGGGTGACCAGATAGCCCTGTTCCGCCACCTGCTGCGCGGCACGCAGGACGGCACGGAATGTGTCCACGCGACGGATGAGGTGATCGGCTGTGACCACGGCCATCACGGCGTTGGGGTCACGCTGGCGCAAAGCCATCGCTGCAAGTCCGATGCAGGCGGCGGTTCCTCGCCCCAACGGTTCAACGATGAAGTTCGCGCGTGGCAGATCGGGATATTGAGCCGCCAGAGGGTCCACCTGTTCTGCCGCCGTCACGACGCAGATGTGCGCCGGCGGCAACAAGGGCAACAGGCGATCCACAGAAAGTTGAAACATCGTGCGTTCGCCGAAGAGTTTTAACATTTGCTTGGGGTGTCCACTGCGGCTCAACGGCCACAAGCGCGTTCCCCCACCTCCGGCCATAATTACGACATACAATGATTCGGTCATATTCGGGCCTCCCTGGAAAATCGTTTGGATGTTGGATGTTGGAACGTTGACACGTTGGAACGTTTATCGTAGTGCAAGTTAGAAATCCGTTTAATCTGTTGTTGAATTTTCCCCCACGGTATACGCTTCTTCCGGTTCGCGGGCGATGACGTACTGCAAAGGCGCCACCTGGCGCGCCATGCCCTTCAATTCCATCATCACCAGAGTACTGCTGATGACTTCGACCGGCAGCGCCGTCTCCCGCGACAATTCGTCGAGGTGGCGCGGCTCGGCGGAAAGGCAACCGATGATCGCAGCTTCGGTGGCGTTCGCCGGCAGGATTTCCCGCGCCATCTGTTTTTCGGCCAGGTGATCCAGGTGCAGTCCCTCCAAAATGTCGCCGACTTCGGTAACGATGCTCGCCCCATCGCGCAGCAGACGGTTGCACCCCGCCGACGCCGGGGAGAGGATGCTGCCGGGCACGGCGAAGACCTCGCGCCCCTGGTCAAGGGCAAAGTCCGCCGTGATCAGCGCGCCGCTTTTGATATCCGCCTCCACAACCACCACACCCAGGCTCAACCCGCTGATAATGCGGTTGCGCGCCGGGAAGTTTGCCGACTCCGGTTGCGTCCCCAACGGGTAATCGCTGAGCAACGCGCCGTTCTCGGCAATGGCCTCCGCCAGTTGGCGGTGTTCGGAGGGATAGATGCAGTCCACACCCGACCCCAAAACCGCGATGGTCCGTCCGCCGGCCTCCAGCGCGGCCTTGTGGGCGACGCTATCAATACCGCGCGCCAGGCCGCTGACCACCGTGACGTGGTTGTGGGCCAGGTCGGCGGCCAGCATGCGGGCGACCTCGCGCCCGTATACGGTGGCCTTGCGTGTGCCCACCAGGGCCACGGCCCATTCGTCGGCCGGCGTGATTTCGCCACGCACAAAGAGCACCGGTGGAGCATCGGGGATTTGCCGCAACAAGTCGGGGTAATCGGGGCTATCCCAGGTCAACACGTGGACACCGACACGTTCCACGTGGCGCAGCACTTCATCGAGGTTCACTTGTTCGCGGACTTTCAGGAAATTTTCGAGCGAGCGCCGTTCGAGTTTCATTTCGCGCAGCACCTGCTCGGAGGCTTCCCAGGCCGAACGGATGTCGCCGAACATGTCCAATAGCATGCGCAGACGTACCGGTCCAATGCCGCGCACCAGGTTAAAGCCTAGCCAGTAGCGCAGGTTGTCCATGAGTCATTAGTCGGATAGTCGTCAGGCGGGTGAATGTCAGAGTTGGTTATACTTCGTCGGCGTCCAGCAGACCGGGCAGGACGTGGATGAGCACCCGCCCGGCTTCCACGTCCAGATCCATAATGGCCTCTTCGATGACCGGGATCAAAATCTCGCCCAGAGGGCCATGCACAACGAAGACGTCGTTGGCGCCCGGCGCAGTAAAGACATCGGTGATCCGGCCTAAGACTTCCCCGGTATCGGTCTCGACCTGCATGCCGATGACCTGGAAGTGGTAGTATTCCCCTTCGTTCAATGGGATTGCATCCGCCAGCGATACTTCCACCAAAGCCCCCCGCAAGGCCTCGGCCGCATCGCGGGTGGTACACTCTTGCAAGGTAAGTAACATCGCCCCTTGATGAAAGCGCACTCCCTTCAAGGTGTAGGGACGATGCTCTTTGCCGATATACAGGGTATGCAAATCGGCGACCCGCTCCGGGTAATCGGTCAAAATCTCGGCGCGGAGTTCGCCACGCACGCCGTGGGGTCGCAAGATGCGCCCAATAGCTAAATAACGAGGCTCAGGTTGCTTTTCAGACATCCCTGAGCCCCTTGACTTCACTGCATATCCAGGCCGTCTCGGCCATAACTAGACAATCTCCAGCGTGACCTTCTTGCCCAGTTTAGCGCCGAGCACGCGCGCCAGAGAGCGCATTGCGTTGATCGTCCGACCCTCGCGGCCAATCATTCTCCCCATATCATCCGGGGAGACCCGCAACTCCAGCATGATTGAGGTTTCACCCTCGATTTCGGAAATTTTCACTGCGCCAGGTTTATCGGCCAGCGCTTTCGTGACGTATTCCACCAGATCTTTGACTGCAGACATCGTTACGCCTCCTTGAGTATGTGAAAGACATTTACGAATAGGATACAGCGAGAACAAGTGACCGAGGCGAAGTCCTGCAGCTTATGGAGTGCTAATCGCTGCCACCCTCAGTCACAGGCTCTTTTTCTTGAACTATGAGATTGGTTTTGGGGCTTACAGTCTGCTCAGCAGCCCGGGCCTCTTCGACCAAAGCCGCCACAGATACGCCGGACTTCATGCGCTCAAAGCGTTCGAGCGTTCCCACTTTCTTCAAAAGCCGCACAACAGAGTCGCTCGGTTGCGCACCTACCGAAAGCCAATGCAAGACACGGTCTTCTTTGACCTGAATCGTCTCAGGTTGCGTGCGCGGGTTGTAAAACCCGACCGTCTCGACGGATTTCCCATCGCGGGGGGCCGTCGCTTCAGCAACAACAACGCGGTAACTCGGCTGCTTCTTACCGCCAACACGACGTAATCTAATCCTAAGCATATTCCTCCTGTTCTCTTCCTTATACAAGAAAAAAAGTAATAATCGCAAAATTATATATCAGCAAATTGAGCAGATTAGGCAGATTTTTGATTGATTTACACCTACACTCTAAAAAAGTTTGGGTAAGCCACGCATTTTGGTACCATCCCCCAAACGCTTGAGCATCTTTTGCATCTCCCGATGCTGGTTCAGGAGCTGGTTGATTTGTTGAACGCTCGTGCCGCTACCGGCAGCAATGCGCCGCTTGCGGCTGGCATTCAAAATCCGCGGATTATGGCGTTCTTCCGGCGTCATCGAAAGGATAATGGCCTCAATGTACTTGAGACTTTTCTCGGCTTCGAGTTTTTCGAGATCCACTCCTTTGAGGGCTTTGCCCAAGCCGGGGATCATCCCCAGTAATTCGTTGAGCGGTCCCATCTTGCGCACCTGACGCAACTGCCCCAGAAAGTCTTCCAGGTCGAACTCGCCCTTGCGCAGTTTTTTCTCCATCTCGGCGGCCTGGGCTTCATCAAAAGCCATCTCGGCGCGCTCGATCAGCGAGAGCACATCGCCCATTCCCAGGATGCGACTGGCGAGTCGTTCAGGTTGAAAAGGCTCCAGGGCATTGGTTTTCTCGCCGGTCCCCAGGAATTTGATGGGCACCCCGGTCACTTCGCGCATGCTGATGGCCGCACCACCACGCGCATCGCCATCTACTTTCGTGAGGATCAGGCCCGTCAGCCCCACCCGCTCATGGAATCCCTGCGCAATGTTGACCGCTTCCTGACCGGTCATCGCATCGGCAACCAACAGGATTTCGATCGGATGGACGCGCTCCCGAATGGCGACCAACTCGTTCATCATGGCATCGTCAATCTGCAAACGACCGGCGGTGTCCAGCAAGACAACGTCGGCACCGCGGCTGCGCGCTTCTTCAAGGCTGCGCGCGCAGATGTCCGGTGGTTTCGCGGTGCGGTCGCTGTAGACGGGGACGTTGATCTGCCGTCCCAGCACTTCCAGTTGGGTGATGGCCGCAGGGCGATAAGTATCGGCGGCCACCATCAGCGGGAAGTGTCCTTTGGAGCGCAGGTGCAGGGCCAGCTTCGCCACCATAGTCGTTTTGCCGGAGCCTTGCAGGCCGACCAGCATGATGACATAGGGTGCGCGGCCTTTCAGTTCCAGCCGTCCCGGCTCACCGAGCGTGGCAACCAGTTCCTGGTGTACGATCTTGATGACTTGTTGTGCGGGATTGAGGGCGCGGGAGATTTCCTCGCCGACCGCTTTTTCCCGCACGCGGTCAATGAAATCCTTGACGACCTTGTAATTGACGTCCGCTTCTAAAAGTGCCAGCCGGATTTCGCGCAGTACAGCTTTGACATCTTCTTCGCGCAAGACACCACGCTTGCCTAGCCGGTCAAAGATGCCCTGTAGCTTCGTGCTTAAAGATTCAAACATAACCATCCAGCCTCATAGAATCAGATACATTCTAACGGATATTGTGAATTCGTCAAGCACTTTTTGACCTTGCCAAACTGCAAGAGCACGGCATAATATAGGAAAAACTGTGGTAGGATCACAAGCGCATCAGGATAATCAACGCCGTTCTGACAACATAACTAAAGACTATCCGACTATCCGACTATCTGACTATCCGACTATCCGACTATCCGACTATCCGACTATCAAACTATTTGACAAGATGAGGTAACTATGGCACAACAACGGACTCCCGTTCCTTTAATCCGCGCGTTGATCGTGAAGGACCGCGAGCGGAGAAGGCACAAGAGCCGCACCGGTTTGAACCTGGTGTTGCGGATTATAGGGCTGTTGGCCCTGATTTCGATGCTGTTCACCGGCGTGATCATCGGCATGGGCGTGGGAACCGCCGCCGCAGCTTACAACGCCATCACCGCAAATCTGCCGACCCCGGACGAGGTCGCCGCGGCCAGCGTTCAGACATTCGAGACGACCAAAATCTACGATCGTACCGGCCAACATCTACTCTACGAGGTGATTGATCCCAATGCCGGAGACCGCAACTGGGTATCGCTCTCGGCGATACCGGATTATGTAATCTGCGGCACGGTCGCCGCCGAGGACAAAACCTTCTGGACCAACCCCGGCGTCAACATCCGGGGGTTGCTGCGCGCGTTTTATTCCAACCTGCAAGGCGGCGATGTCCAGGGTGGTTCTTCCATCACCCAACAGGTTGTGAAGAACTCTGTGATCCCGATCGAGGAACGCTACGAGAAAAGCTATGCGCGTAAGATCAAAGAGATCCTCATCGCCCTGGAACTGACGCGCCGGTATAGCAAAGAAGAAATCCTGGAATGGTACATCAACACCAACCTGTACGCCAATCTCGCCTACGGGATTGATGCAGCGGCACGGGTATACTTCGGGAAATCCGTGGGGGAGTTGACCCTTTCAGAAGCCGCGACGCTGATCGCCATCCCCCAGTATCCTTTGCTCAACCCCTTCGACGCCCCTGAAGAAGCCTTTGAGCGCAAAAAGATCATCCTGCAACGCATGGTCGAGGAAGGGTGCATCACCAGCGCCGAAGCCAAAGCCGCCGAAGACGAACCGTGGAAACTGGCACAGTCCAACAAGCGTTTCGACATCCAGGCGCCGCATTTCTCCATGTACGTACGCCGGCAGTTGGAAAAAATGTTCCCGCCGGAGTTAGTGGCCGGCGGTGGCTTGCGCGTCTATACGACGCTCGATCTGGGACTCAACAACCAGGCACAATGCACGGTGCAGGCTTATCTGCGCATCCTCAAGGGAGAAGACCCAGCAGTGGTCATCCCCGAAGCTGTCGCGGCGGGCTGTGAAGCAGCGCAGTACCTCCCTGATGTGCCGGCCAGCCGCATCGGCAAAGATTTCAACATCAAGAACTCCGCCGTTGTTATCATCCGCCCCACAACCGGCGAAATTCTGGCGATGGTGGGCAGCGCCGACTACTGGAATGACGAAATTGATGGGAAATTCAACGTGGCCGCGGATGGGCTGCGCCAGCCCGGCTCGTCGTTCAAGCCGTTTACGTATGTTACCTTCCTGGCGCAGGGACACAATGCCGCCTATATGTTCCTCGATGTGCGCCAGGCGTTCGATCAGGGGGCGGGGATGGCCCCCTACGTTCCGGAGAACTACAGTCGCACCTATAACGGCCCGGTCAGCCTGCGCGACGCATTAGCACGCTCGTTGAACATCCCGGCTGTGGAGGCCATGTCCATTGCCGGGATTGATAACGTGCTGCGTACCGCGCACAAGATGGGTATCACCACGCTCGATAAGAGCCTGCAGCACTATGGCTTGAGCCTGACCCTGGGGGGTGGAGAAGTTAAGTTGATAGACATGGTGTATGCGTTCACCGTGTTTGCTAACAACGGCGTGATGTATGGCGAACCGGTTCCCGAATCGGAACAGCGCCCCAATTTCCGCGAATTGAACCCGGTCGCCATTCTGCGGGTCGAAGATCGCAACGGCAAAGTCCTCTACCAGTACGATCAGCCGCAATCACGCCAGGTTCTCGAACCACGGCTGGCTTATCTGATTACCGACATCCTCTCTGACCGGCAGGCACGCATTGCCGGTTTCGGTAGTCCCAATGCTATGGAGTTGTCCAATAACCGCCCGGCAGCCGCCAAAACCGGTACAACCAACAATTTCACCGACAACTGGGCCGTGGGGTACACGCCCCAAATCGCCATTGGCGTCTGGCAGGGAAATAAGAATGCAGATGATTTTATGATCAATACCCCAGGCGCACGCGGCGCGGCCTACATCTGGCACGCGCTGATGGAGTACGCGCTCAAGGATGAACCCATTGTCCCCTTCACGCGCCCGGAGGGGCTGGTCGAGGTGACCGTGTGCGCCGTTTCGGGCCTCAAGCCCAACGGACACTGCCCCACCCGCACCGAGCTGATGATCCCCGGCACGGAGCCGACCGAAACCGATAACATCCATCAGGTCTTCCTGGTGAACCGCGAAACGGGCAAACTCGCCACCATCTACACGCCGCCGGAACTGGTGGAAGAACGTGTCTATATGGTCTTGCCGCCGGAGGCGCAGGATTGGATCAACAGCCTGCCGGAGGAACGCCGGGCCGAGCTTGTCCCGCCAACGGAGTACGATACCATTTACGGTCCCAATCAAACCCAGGCCGAGGTCGCGGTGATCTCCCCAACGGCCTACTCCTACGTCAAAGGCGTCGTCCCTATCATCGGCAATGCACGCGGGGGAAACTTTGCCTTCTACCGGCTGGTTTTCGGCAAAGGGCTGAATCCAACCGAGTGGATGCAAATCGGCCCCGATCATTGGAATCAGGTAGATAACAACATCCTGGAATTCTTCGACACTACCGGCATTGAAGATGGATTGTACACGCTACAACTTCAGGCTGTTGGCCAGGATCAAGGCGTGCGTCTGGCAACGTTGCAGTTCACCATTGACAACACACCGCCCAAAGTGGACCTCACCTACCCGGTTGACGGCTCGGAATACACCTACGGGGTGGATGAGTGGGTCAACCTCAATGCTGAGGTCCAAGATAACTACGCGGTGGCGCGCGTGGATTTCTTCAAGGGCGATGAGACAGAGCCTTTCAAAGTCCGCAACATTGCGCCGTTCAACGTCAACTGGACCCTGAGCGGGCCGGGGGAATACAAATTCCGGGTTGTCGCCTACGACGCCGCCGGGAATAAGACCGAAACGGAAGCGGTGAAAATCCGCGTGGTGCCGAAAGATTAAGTTAGGGATAAAAAAGCGGCGATACTTTTTCAAGTATCGCCGCTTTTCTTGTGGATGAACGTTGATCTTACCCGCGCTTTTGGCGGTTGAAGATCCACTTCTGGATTTCAGCCGCAACAGAAGGCAGCAAGATGAGCGGGACCATCGGCACCCATTCGTTCAACGTGATGGGCGTCGTATTGAAGACCTGGCGTATGGCCGGCACGGGGATATACACCACCAGGAACAACAGGAACAGCGAGAATCCCACGGCGTACTGCATATACTTGTTGGTGAAAACCCCCAGCTTGAACAGCGGATAACGCTCCGAACGCGAAGTGTAGGCTCGCAACAATTCCGAAGCAACCAGCGTCACAAACGCCATCGTCTCCGCCGTCAAGAGAACGAAATCATCGAATGGATCATTGAGCGGATCAAAGATACCGGGGGTAACACTGACGAGTCCCCGATAGACCGCGTGTTCCGGGCCAAACACTTTCCATCCCAACAAATAGGCAACGAGAACCGCAACCGTGATGGCCACCGTCTGAACCGCAACGCCGATCCACATCTCGCGGTTGATCACCGGCTCCTCCGGCGGACGCGGCGGACGATCCATCAAATCCGGGTCGCCCTTCTCCAAGCCCAACGCCAGCGCCGGCGCGCCATCGCTCAGCAGGTTAAGCCACAACAGTTGAATGGCCGTAAGGGGCGGTGACCAACCCAACGCTGTGGCGATGAAGAGGATAGCAATCTCGGCCACATTACACGAGAGCAGGAAGTAGACGAACTTGCGAATGTTGGAGTAGATGATGCGGCCCTGCTCGATGGCACTGACGATGGAGACGTAGTTGTCATCGGTCAACACCATATCCGCTGTCTGCTTGGTGACGTCGGTGCCGGTGATGCCCATCGCTACGCCGATGTCGGCCTGCTTGAGCGCCGGGGCGTCATTGACGCCATCACCGGTCATAGCGACGATGTTGTTGCGCTTGCGCAACGCCGAGACAATGCGCATCTTGTGATGCGGAGCTACGCGCGCGAAGACATCCACTTTGTCAATGACCTCGGCTAACTGATCATCGCTCATCGCTTCCAGTTCTGCGCCGGAGACAACCGCATGGCCTTCGCGCAAAATGCCGATCTCGTCCGCGATCGCCGCCGCCGTCGCCGCATAGTCGCCCGTCACCATGATCGTGCGCAAACCGGCGCCCTGGGCTTTCTGTACCGCCGGCAACACCTCTGGACGCGCCGGGTCAATCATGCCCTGTAACCCGACGAAGATCAAGTCTTTTTCGATGTCTTTGGGCTGCGGTTCATCGGGCACTTCGGTCAACGGACGGTAGGCCACACCCAACACGCGCAGCGCCTGCGAAGCCTGGGCCGCGTTGGCCTCCAGGATTTCCTGGCGCTTCGCATCGGTCAGCGGCACCACACCCTGAGCGGTCAGGATGGAGGTGCAGCAATCCAGGATCAGATCCGGCGCGCCCTTGACGATGGCGACGTAGTTATTTTTCCCGCCGCCGGGCAAGGGGCTGACGTTCTCTTTGCCCGCCGGTTCAAGATCATGGATGGTCGTCATGCGCTTGCGCTCGGAATCGAAGGGGATTTCGTTCACACGAGGGAACACGGCTTCGAGCTTCTCACGCCACAGACCGGCTTTGGCCGCCGAAACCACCAACGCGCCTTCGGTCGGGTCGCCGACCATGCGATATTTCGTGTCGGTGTGCGGCTCAAGGATGGCATCGTTACACATCGCCCCACCCCACAGAACCGCCTGGAGAACCGGATGTTCGCTGAGAGAGACTTCCTGACCGTCCAGCAGGAAGCTGCCCTCCGGCGTATAACCGCGCCCCGTGACTTCGTAGGTGTGCCCATCGGCCCAGATGCGCGTCGTCGTCATCTGGTTTTGGGTCAGCGTGCCGGTTTTATCGGAGCAGATGACGGTGGCTGCGCCCAACGTCTCAACCGCCGGCAGGCGGCGGATCAGCGCGTGACGCTTGACCATTTCCTGCATTCCCAGGGCCAGACAGATGGTGACGACGGCCGGCAGACCTTCAGGGACGGCGGCAATCGCCAGGCTGACCGCCAACATGAAGAATTCCTTGCTGTGGTCAATCCATTGTTTGAACTGCCAACCGACCGTTTCACCGGTGATGACGGGACGCAGCATACCCACCAGGAACACCAACCCACAGATCGCCAGGCTGGCAATGCCGAGCGTCTTGCCGACATCATCAAGTTTGCGCTGCAAGGGCGTGTCCTCTTCCTCAACGGATTGAATCAGTTCGGCGATGTGCCCGATGACCGTCTTCATTCCGGTGGCAGTGACTATGCCCTGCCCACGTCCGTAAGTGATGGTGGTGCTCATGAAGGCCATGTTGTGTTGATCCCCCAGGCCGGCGGCAGGATCGAGGACATGGTAAGCGTTCTTGTTGACGGGCACCGATTCCCCGGTCAGCGAGGCTTCCTCCGCCTTGAGGTTCATACTCTGCACCAGACGCAAGTCCGCCGGGACGATGCTGCCGGCTTCCAGAAGCACCAGGTCGCCGGGCACCAACTCGCGGGCAGGTACCATCACGCGCGAACCATTGCGAATCACATGCGCCTCAGGTGCCGCCATCTTCTTGAGCGCCGCCAGGGCCTGTTCGGCGCGGGTGTCCTGGATGATGCTGATGGTGGTGTTGAGGATCACAATGGCGATGATCGCCGCGGACTCGATGTAGTCTCCCAGGAAGAACGAGATAATCGCGGAGACAATGAGGATCATCACGATGAATTCACTGATTTGCTCCCATAGACGCTCCAGGAACGTGGGCGGTTTCTTTTCCGCCAGCTCATTATATCCGTAGGTTTCAAGCCGCTTTTGAACTTCTTCGGTGGTCAAACCATTGCGAATATCTGTGCCGAGTTTCTGGGCAACCGCATCAATATCGAGAGCATGCCACTTTTCTTCTATTTCACTCATTCAACCTCCTCCATGCAAATGATATTGTGATGCAAGACCTGATGATGTTATGGGGATGTGCTTCTCCTCGAAAATCACCATTGAAAAGCCATTTTAGCATACTCTTACAGATGAGCAAGAAACCCACGGGAAATGACTTGACATTTTTAGGGTTCGTGGTTAAATAGAAAGTGTTAAAGGCTTTGATTGGGAAGAGTACATATCAAAGCGGGGTTACAGAGAGCCGGAGGCAGGTGCGAATCCGGTACCAGCGCCGATATCGAATGGGCCCAGGAGCCGCCCGCCGAACGCTCACACGAGTCAGTAGTCCGGGCCGGAGACGCTACCGTTATCAGAGCGCAGGGCATCGTCGCAAGACTGTGCTCGCAAGAGTGAGGCTGGCATAATCCACAAACGCGCTATCACGGCGCGTTTTTGTTTGGGAGTATGCGCCTAAGCCGGGTGGCACCACGGGTGATTAAAAACGCTCGTCCCGAGAGGGACGGGCGTTTTTTTATGTCAACGGATTGAATGGATTTAAACCTTTTCGGCCTGCGCAAGGGCCAGGTCACTGTTCTGCGTTTTTTATGTCAACGGATTGAACGGATTGGATTTAAACCTTTTCGGCCTGCGCAAGGGCCAGGTCACTGTTCTGCGTTTTTTATGTCAACGGATTGAACGGATTTGAACGGATTGGAGACTGGAGATTGACTCCGTTGACTATTTTGAAGGACACTGACTACAAGACTAACGACTACAAGACTAACGACTACAGGACTAACGACTACAGGACTAACGACTACAAGACTAACGACTACAAGACTAAATCACACAAGGAGGCCTTATATGAATCAAAAGAAACGCATCTTAACCGGAGATCGGCCCACGGGGAAGCTGCATTTGGGTCATTACGTGGGCAGTTTGAAGAACCGCGTGGCGTTGCAAGACACCTACGAGTGCTACTTCATCATCGCCGATTTGCACACGCTGACCACGCGGCCTGAAAAAGAGCATGTGTTGGAATTGGGACAGAATATCTACGACGTGGTACTGGATTATCTGGCGGTGGGTATTGACCCTGAAAAAAGCGTCATCTTCCTGCAATCGGCGCTGACCGAGACATTCGAGCTGAACCTCATCTTCGAGAATCTGGTGACGCTGCCCCGGCTCTCCCGGCTGCCGAGCATCAAGGATATGGCGCGCGCTGCCAATATGGACGACGAGACGGTCCCCTTCGGCCTGATCGGCTATCCCGTGCTGCAAGCAGCCGACATCCTGCTGCCGCGCGCCCACCTTGTGCCGGTCGGGAAAGATAACGAGGCGCACGTCGAAATCACCCGCGAGATTGCGCGCCGCTTCAACCGCCTTTACGAGACCGAAGTATTCCCCATCCCCGAAGTGCTCATCGGCGAAGTGCCAACGCTCGTGGGGACCGATGGACAGGCCAAGATGAGCAAGTCGCTCGGCAACGCCATTATGCTCTCCGACGATGCCAAAACGGTGGAAGAGAAAGTGCGCAGTATGTACACCGACCCCAACCGCATCCGCGCCGACATCCCCGGACAGGTGGAGGGCAACCCGGTCTTCATCTACCATGATGCCTTCAATCCGAATGTGGATGAGGTCAACGATCTCAAGGAACGCTATCGCCAGGGTAAGGTCGGCGACGTGGAGGTGAAGCGTAAGTTAGCGCGCGCGCTCAACGCTTTCCTCGATCCCATCCGTGAACGCCGCGCCGCCTACGCCCAAAAACCGGGGATGGTCGAGGAAGTGCTGATGGAAGGGACACGGGCGATGCAGACGCAGGCGCGCCAGACGATGGAGATGGTCTACGAGGCGATGGGGTTGACCGGCCCGCGTCTACGCAAGGCGTTGCAGAGCGGCGCCGCGTTCAGCCTGCTCGCGTGATAGGCGGAGTTCGTCAGCAGGTTGAGCGGATTAAGCAGGTTTTAGGAGACTCTCGCTCGTTGTCGGAAGAGCACGAAATGACCAGCCGACTGCCAGACCGGCGACTACGTGACTGTTTCGGAGGGAAACGATGTACATTACCCAGGTGAAGCTGCACAGTGAATATTACCCGACCGACCGGTATTATCCGTTCAATATCCCTACCTTGCGCCGGACGAGGGTGTTGACGTTCAAAAAGCCGGTGGCCTTTTTCGTGGGTGAGAACGGCTCGGGGAAATCCACGCTGCTGGAGGCGTTGACCCGCAAGTGCGGCGTCCACATCTGGGACACGCCCAAGCGCCGCTCAGGCTATGACAATCCTTATGCGGATCGTCTGGTGGACTTCATTGATGTGACGTGGGCCAACGGCCATGTGCCGGGGTCGCTTTTCCGCGCGGAAACCTTCAGGGAAATGGCAGAGTTTTTCGATGATGCCGCGTTGAGCGACCCGGGCCGGTTGGCCTACCAGGGCGGGCAACTGCTCAACACCCTCTCGCACGGGGAGGGGATGCTCGCCTATTTCAAAGGGCGCTATCACGTCAAAGGGCTGTATTTCCTGGACGAGCCGGAAGCGGCCCTCTCGCCGACAAGCCAGATCAAGTTCCTCAAACTGCTGCAACTTCTGGTCGCAGGTGGGCAGACGCAATTCATCATCGCCACCCATTCGCCGATTTTGCTGGCCTATCCAGACGCACAGATTTTCAGTTTCGACGAGGGGCATATCGAGGAGGTGACATACGAAGAAACGGCACATTATCGCATCTACAAACAATTCTTTACCGACCGTGACGTTTATCTTACGAGTAACCAGTAACCCAGTAACGAGTAACCAGCAACCAGCAACCAGCAACCAGCAACCAGCATCCAGTATCCAAGCTAAGGAGGAGTCAAAATGAAACAGTACAAGTACATACTACAAGAAAATGAGATGCCCACCCATTGGTACAACATCATCGCGGATATGAAGACGCCGCCGCCGCCCTATCGTCACCCGGTCACCCTGGAGTTGCTCGGACCCGATGATCTGGCGCCGATCTTCCCGGCAGCCCTGATCGCGCAAGAGGTCAGCACCGAACGCTGGATCGAGATCCCCGACGAAGTGCAGGATGTGCTGAAGATGTGGCGTCCGGCGCCCCTCTATCGTGCCTATCGCTGGGAAAAGGCATTGGACACCCCGGCGAAGATTTACTACAAATGGGAAGGGGTCAGCCCGGCGGGAAGCCACAAGCCCAACACCGCCGTGGCGCAGTGCTACTACGGCAAGCAAGAAGGGTTGGAAGGCTTCGCCACCGAGACCGGTGCCGGGCAATGGGGCAGCGCGTTGAGCTTTGCGACGAACCTCTTCGGGCTGAAGTGCAAAGTGTTTATGGTGGCGGTCAGCTTCCAGCAGAAGCCCTACCGGCGCATTATGATGGAAACATGGGGCGGCAGCGTCGTTCCCAGCCCCAGCACTGAAACCAACGCCGGTCGCGCCATCCTGGCGGAGAATCCCGAATCACCGGGCAGTCTGGGGATTGCCATCAGCGAAGCCATCGAGTACGCCGTCACCCATCCGGGGTATAAGTATTCGCTGGGCAGCGTGGTCAATTTCGTACTGCTGCATCAAACGGTCATCGGCCTTGAGGCGTTGAAGCAGATGGAAATGGCGGGCGACTATCCCGACATCCTCATCGGCTGTGCGGGAGGGGGTAGCAACGCCGCCGGGTTGATCTTCCCCTTTATGCGCGATAAGTTGACCGGCGCCAAACCTGATCTGCGGGCCATCTTCGTAGAGTCCACGGCCTGCCCCAGTATGACGCGCGGCATCTACGCCTACGACTGGGGTGACACCGCCAAGACCGGCCCGGTAGCGAAGATGCACACTGTCGGTCACGACTTCATCCCCGCGCCGGTGCATGCCGGCGGATTGCGCTATCACGGCATGGCGCCGAGCATCTGTGCTCTGCTGCAACAGGGGTATGCTGAGGCACGCGCTTATCATCAGATTGAGGTGCTCGAAGCGGCGCAGAGTTTCGCGCAGGCCGAGGGCTTCATTGTCGCGCCGGAGACAGCACACGCCGTCAAAGCGGCTATGGACGAGGCACTGGTATGCAAGGCCGCCGGGGAATCAAAGGTAATCCTCTTCAATGCCAGCGGACACGGGCATTTCGACCTGGGGGCTTACGATGCCTATCACCGGCAGGCACTAACGGATTACAAACTCGAAGAGGAACAGATCGAGCGGGCGCTGGCGAAGCTGCCCAAAGTGGTCGAGTAAGGCTCCTTTATCGTTGTCAGCAGATTGAGCAGATGAAGCAGATTTTCTATGGCCGTTCAATAATCCATCTGCCCAATCCGCTCGATCTGCTGACAGGGGCGCTTCAGATGCCCATTGTCGTCAGACGACGGGTTTGTTCATCCAGGGTGAGCGCCTCGATGAAGTCATCGAGGTCGCCGTCCATCACCGCCGGCAGGTTGTAGGAGTTCAAGCCGATGCGGTGGTCGGTGACGCGGTTCTGCGGGTAGTTGTAGGTGCGGATTTTTTCGCTGCGCTCGCCCGTGCCCACCTGGGAACGCCGCGCCGCATCAATTTCGGCGTCCTGTTTGGCCTGCTCCATTTCGTAGAGTCGGGCGCGCAAGACGCTCATCGCGCGCATTTTGTTCTGCGTTTGCGAACGCTCACTCTCGCAGGTCACCACGATTCCCGTGGGCTTGTGGGTAATGCGGATGGCGGTCTCGTTTTTCTGCATGTGCTGCCCACCGGGGCCAGAGGAGCCGTAGGTGTCAATTTCCAGGTCTTTGGGGTCAATGACCACTTCCACGTCATCCACTTCCGGCAACACCGCCACGGTGACGGTAGAGGTATGGATGCGCCCACTGGCTTCGGTGACCGGGACGCGCTGGACGCGATGCACGCCACTCTCATACTTGAGCCGCGAATAAGCCCCCTTGCCCTGTACCGCGAACACCACTTCCTTGTAGCCGCCGATGCCGGTGCGGTTCTCGCTGATCAGCTCGGTCTTCCAGCCGGCCTGGCGTTCGGCATAACGGGTGTACATGCGCAGGAGATCCGCCGCGAAGAGGCCCGCTTCATCGCCTCCGGCCCCGGCGCGAATTTCTACGATGACGTTGCGTTCATCGCGCGGGTCTTTGGGCACAAGCATCTGACGCAGTTGCTTTTCCAGCGCTTCCATCTCCGCCTCAAGGCGGGTCAATTCCTCCGCTGCCATCAGGCGAATGTCCTCATCCGTATCTTCCAGCATCTCCTCGGCGGCAGCATGTTCCGCTTCAGCCTGCTTGTAGCGACGATAAATGTTGACCGTTTCTTCCAGGTCGGCGCGCTCTTTGGCGTATTCGGCGACTTTCTCGTAGTCCTGCGCAACATCCGGATCGGCCAGCAGGCGCGTCAATTCTTCAAAGCGCGCCTCGACCGTATCCAATCGCGCTAACATGTGCTCACTATCCATACAAGCCTCTTTCCAGAAATGCGACACATAACAAACGGCCTGCATCTTGCCAGGCCGTCCATCAACTATTCAAGTGGGCCCACCAGGATTCGAACCTGGAACCAACCGGTTATGCTTCCCCCTACGGCTTTCGCCGCCCCTTTCGAGTTTGTGGGCCGGACTGTCCCTTCACCCTGGTTAAAAACTGAGGGTGCCTGCCATCCAGTCTCTACACCTTCCCATAAAGTGGGCTTGGCTCGGGATTACCATACCTTACAGTTTAGGCTTCCCCGAATTTGGCAGGTAAACACTTATCAGTTTCCCGATAAGCCGCCCCTTGACAGAGGAACATATCGGATAAGATATGGTTTATGAAGACCGCATCTACCTGCATAGTTTGCGGTATTCCTCTGCACGGACGCCAACTGCCACGCCGGGCTTCATAATCCAAACCTTGACTTAGCTCCCCTGTCAACCGAAGCCGGTCGCTCTAACCGTTGAGCTATGAGCCCAAAAAGCGGGCGACGGGGATCGAACCCGTATCATTGGCTTGGAAGGCCAAGGCTTTACCGTTAAGCCACGCCCGCGTACACAGGAGATATTATACCATAAATCAGAGACTGGGAAAGTCTCGATTTGACCCACCGCCAAAACGCTTTATAGTACCCCCCACATTGGCACAGGAGAAGGGTATGGCGATAAAAGTGAAAGTGTGGGGACTTATCGTTGGAATCATCATAGCGGGCGGCGTGGGGGTCGCTGCCCGAACAGAACACCCACCCCAGGTTCACCGGGGGATAACTTACAACGCGCTCCCGGCCGCCGTAACACCCGAGAGCAGGGCAACGCTCACGCAAATTGACGGCTCCACCCTCAATGCCGTCTTCCCCGATACCCTGCGCACCGACATCCCCGTAGAACTGTGTTTCAACGTCACCGTCCAATCCCCCGATCTGGAGTACATGGATCGCTTCACCGTGGATTTGCCGGACACGTGGACCGTCAATGCGGTGCGCCCTGGGCCGCCGGGCAACGGTCACTCTGAAGAGGGCGTGGAGCCGGGCAACGGTCTCTACTGGCAAACCGTCGGCTATCCCAGTAGTTGGGGCGCGTGGGGCAACGGGACGTATAACTTCTGCGCCTCCATCACGGTGCCGGATTGTACCGGATCCCCCTGGGACTTACCGTGGACGATCGTCGGCGATCAATTCGGCGCTTCACCCCACACGATCAGCGGGACGGTGGCTACGCGCTGCCGCGCGCCCGGCCTCTATCTGAAACCGAACTCTTCAGCAGTCGTGGGTTGCGCGGCGCTCACAGAAACGCACAGCCTCAACCTGTTCAACTACACCGGCGCAGACGGCGTTTTTTCTCTCTCCTACGCCTCAACTTCTCCAGAGATGGAAAGGAATGTCGTAATCAGCGGCCCTATCTCGCATACGCTGCCGGCCGGCGCGGATGTTGACTTCGCCGTGACGCTGTTACCCGGCGCCTGTATACCGGCCGGCGTGGATATTGGGGCGCTCATAACGGCAACCGGCAACGGCTACACCGCCACGACCATCCTCACCACTACCATCGGCGGCGATAGCGTGTGGGCGGATATGGCGACGGGGAACGAACCGTCGCTGTATTGGGGTCACAGCTATTATCACGGCGGTAAAATCTGTTTCGTCGGCGGGCTGACCGGCACATCCTCGCCATCCCCGACGACCGTCCATCGCTGCTACGACATCCACACGCACACATGGTCAAGCCGCGCCCCTATGCCGGCGGCGCGCTTCGGCGGCGCTTACGGTTTGATCGGCAACCGCTTCTACGTGGCAGGTGGCTTCGACGCCGATTTCACCGGCTACCGCACACTGTACATCTACGACATCAACACCAACACCTGGTCCACCGGCGCGAATCTCCCCACCGCGCGTGGCGGACAGGCCAGCGGCGTGCTCCGGGGGCAACTTTATTCGGCAGGCGGCAGCGGTAAGAACAGTTACCCTACCGACTGTCCCACCTATGTTTACAACCCGGCAACCAACACCTGGACAACGCGCGCCGGTTGCCCGCTCCAGGATGGCTATGGTTTTCTCCTGGGGGGAAGCGTGGGGAGCGATTATCACGGACGGCTCTTTGCCGGCGGACACTACGACGCTTATTACGGCTGGTACGCTTATAATCCCGGCACCAACGTATGGGAGACGCTGGCGAATCTGCCGTATCATCGCACGCCTTTGATCGTCGAAGACCCGCGCAACGGGCGGATCTACGCGCTCGGCGGCCTGGTCGGATGGACAGCGCAGCGCGGGGGATGGGTTTACGATTACGCTACCGACACGTGGGACGATAGCCCGCCCGATCTGCAAACCGCACAGGGCGGCAGCCTGGGGCCGCGTCACGGCTCATTCGGCGACCCCGACACCGAAACATTTTGGATTCTGGGAGGAACACAAGGAACAGGGGCAATCGAACCGGCGACCTTCGCGCGCTGGCAGGATTGTCCGTTCTGCGCGCAACGCGGCTGGCTACAAGGTCGCGTGTTCGACGCCGAGACCCCAGGACGTCCTCCCGTCACCCCCGCCTTCGTCTTCCTTGAACCGGGGAAGGTGACGCTGCCGGTGGATGCCGTCAGCGGGCAGTTCGGCCCGACGGAGCTGATCGCCTGGACCTACACGGCGACGGCCTATGCGCCGGGCTACGCAGCGGGTGGAGCTGACGCCGTTGCCATCACCGCCGGCGTCACGCACACGCAAGAATATGCCCTGTTCCGCCCGTCCGTTGCTCTGACGCCCACCGCGCTCGTGCCTTTGACGGCCTATGTGGGCCGGACAACGCCGGTGACGCTAACGCTCGCCAATGTCGGGCACGCCCCCCTGACATTTCGCGTGGCGGAGTCGGGACTGCCGCTGCAGGGAGGGGCACGGTCAAAGACCGGCTCAAGCCCTACGGAGACCGGACCAGAAAACAAGGTCACCGTCGAACCGCAACTTGCGGCGGCGCTGGCAGATGACGGAACGATCGGCTACCTCATCCGCTTCCGCGAGCGTCCTGATCTGACCCCCGCTTACACTATGACCTGGGAAGCGCGGGGCGAATTCGTTACCCAAGCGTTGCAAGCCACAGCAGAACGCGCTCAGGCGCGGGTACGCGCTTATCTCGATGCGCGGGGTGTGCCGTATCAAGCGTTTTGGATTGACAACGTGATCGCGGTCGAACGCTCCAACCGGCAAATCTTCGAGGGGCTGTTGCGCTATACCGAAGTTGCCTCACTGCACGCGCGGCGCACGCTTGGCCTGACCGAGTTCACAACAGGCACACCGTCCTCCGGCAACGCCGCCATCGAGCCGAACCTCACGCACATCCGTGCCAATGCGGTATGGGATAGAGGGATCACCGGTAGGGGCATCGTGGTCGCCAACATAGATACCGGCGTCCGCTACACCCACCGGGCGCTGGTTGCCCATTATCGGGGCACGCTGGGGAACGGCATCTTCGTCCACGATGGCAACTGGTTGGACGCCAGTAGCGGCAAAGCCGCGCCTTCCGATGACCACGGGCACGGCAGTCACACGATGGGGATTATGATCGGTGACGACGGCGACGAGAATCACATCGGCATGGCGCCGGGCGCGCAGTGGATCGCCTGTGACGCCTGCAACGCCGACAGTGGCTGCCCGGATGCTGCACTGCTCACCTGCGCCGAGTGGGTACTCGCGCCCTACCCCATGGATAATCCCTACCGGCGCGACCCCGACAAACGCCCTCACATCGTCAATAACTCGTGGGGGGATTGCGGACGTGCGTATGATGGCTGGTTTCAAAACGTCGTGGATGCCTGGCATGCGGCGGGCATCTATCCCGTCTTCTCCAACGGTAACGCGAGCAACTGCAATTACGCCTCTCCGCCTGGACTGAACACCGTGGGCAATCCGGCGCGCTACGGCAACGTCACAGGTGTAGGCTCCACGGGGCAAAGCGACGGCCTCTATGCCGTTCATTCCAACTGGGGACCGACCGACAACCCGGACTCGCTCAATCCGCGCGGCTATGCGAACCTGAAACCGCAGGTCGTCGCGCCGGGCGTCAACATCCGCTCCAGCCTGAACAGCAATGACACGGCATACGCCAGTTGGAGCGGCACCTCGATGTCTGCGCCGCACGTCGCCGGGCTGATTGCCTTGATATGGGAGGCCGGACCGTGCCTGATCGGCGATTACGCCGCCACCGAGACGCTCATCGAGCAAACCGCAACGCCCATCCCCTACGCTACCCGCAATGGTGACGAAGGGCCGGGCAACGTCCCCAATCACGCCACCGGTTGGGGGGAAATTGATGCACTGGCGGCGGTTCAGGCTGCGGCTACGGCCTGTGATCTGCCGTGGCTGACGGCGCACCCGCTCAGCGGGACGGTCGCCGGACCGGGCACGCTAGAGGTCGCTGTGACGCTCGATTGCCCTGCGCCGGGCCTCTATACCGGCACGCTCAAGGTCTTCCACAATGACCCAGCCGCCGGAACGCTGAACGTGCCTGTACAAGTTGCCTGTCACCGTTGCACACCGCTCACAACAGTAGATTTCACGTGGACGCCGCTGCACCCTGAAACAGGTCAGGAGGTCGTCTTCACCGCAGTTCCTCCTACCTCCACAGCGTTCCTGCCCGTCACCTATCTCTGGCAGTTCGGCGATGGCGGCACCGCGCCCGGCAACCCGGTCACACACACCTACACCCAGAGCGGTGTGTATCCGGTGCGCATCACGGCGGCAAATGGCTGCTCGACGGTTGAGATGACCCACAGCCTCAGTGTGACCGGCAACCCGGTCACGCCGACCTATGGCGTGGCGTTGTGGCCCTCTATGGCCGAGGCAAGCGGCGAACCCGGCGCAACCATCGTTTATACGTTGACCGTACACAATACCGGTGCCGTAGCCGATACCTTCGATCTGAGTGTCGGCGGCGCGCACTGGCCGACGAGGCTCTCGGCAACGCAGGTCAACCTGAGCGCGGGGGCAGTGACGCAGATTCATGTGAACGTGGACATCCCTACCGATTTGAGCCTGCCGACAGATGTGGCGACCATCACCGCACAGTCACAGGGGAACGCCGCCGTCAATGCGGCAAGCCGACTGAGGACAACCACAATGAGACAGCGGGTTTACCTGCCGTTGATTACGAGGGGGGATTAATAGGATCACGGTCATGTGCATAAAGACGAGATCGGGTTATAATATCAGCAATAGAAACGAATCTTGTTGCGATTTTAGACTTTCAACATCTCGGAGGAACGGTTCACTTGAATACCTTCGATCCAACAATGCACCCACACCGACGTTATAACCCGCTGACCGGCGACTGGATTCTGGTCTCGCCGCACCGTACACAGCGTCCCTGGAAAGGGCAAGTGGAACGTCCCCCGCAAGAAGATCGCCCGGCTTACGATCCCAACTGTTATCTGTGCCCCGGTAACGCACGCGCCGGCGGTGTGCGCAATCCGGTATATACCAGCACCTTCGTCTTCGACAACGATTTCGCCGCTCTGCTGCCCGACACGCCCGCCGTGACCATCCATCAGCATCCCCTGCTGCGCGCCGAAACAGAACACGGGACCTGTCGGGTGATCTGTTTCTCGCCCCGTCACGACCTGACGCTGGCAGAAATGCCCCCGGCGGACATTCGCACCGTGATTGATGTGTGGGCCGAGCAAACCACCGAGCTGCTCCAACGCTACCGCTGGGTGCAGGTTTTTGAGAATCGTGGCGCCATCATGGGAGCCTCCAATCCCCATCCCCACGGACAGATCTGGGCCGGCAGTGCCCTGCCTAACGAACCGGCAAAAGAGGAACGCGAGCAGCGCGCCTACTTCATAACACACGACGAACCCCTGCTGGTCGCTTACACAGCAGTAGAAGCCGCGGAAGGCACGCGCGTCGTCGTCGAAAACGCACATTGGCTGGCGGTTGTGCCCTATTGGGCGGTGTGGCCGTTTGAGACGCTGCTTATGCCCCGCCGTCACGTCACGCGCCTGCCGGATTTGAACGACGTAGAACGCGACGCGCTGGCCAACATCCTCAAGCGGCTGCTTGTCAAATACGACAATCTTTTCGAGACCTCATTCCCTTATTCAATGGGCTGGCACGGCGCACCCGGCGGTATGACCGATGACGCGCACTGGCAATTGCATGCGCACTTCTATCCGCCGCTGCTGCGTTCGGCAACGGTCAAAAAGTTTATGGTCGGCTACGAAATGCTCGGCGAGGCGCAGCGCGATTTGACGCCGGAACAGGCTGCCGCCCGGCTACGGGAACTGTCGGAAGTGCATTTTTGAGCGAGAAAATTCTGATCGTTGAGGATGATCGCGTTTTACGCGAGACACTGGCGTACAACCTTGTCAAAGAAGGGTACGTCGCCATCACGGCTGCGGACGGGAAAAAGGCTGTGGAACTGACGCACGTGGAACAGCCCGATCTGGTGTTGCTCGACATTATGCTGCCCGGCCTGGACGGTTTTGAGGTATGCCGTATCCTACGGCAAGAACAGCGCATCCCAATTCTCATGCTGACCGCGCGCACGGATGAAATTGACAAAATTGTGGGCTTCGAGGTAGGTGCGGATGACTATCTCACCAAGCCCTTCAGCATGCGCGAGCTGCTGGCGCGGATCAAAGCGCAACTGCGCCGGGTGCGCCTGCTGCGGGAAGAGTTTTCCGCCGAAGCAGGCGGCGCGTCCATGCAACGTTTGCAGTTCGGCGACCTGCTCATTGACCAGGAACGGCGCGAAGTCTGGCTCGGAGAACAGTTGTTGACCCTGAAACCCAAAGAATATGAGCTGCTGGTCTTCCTCGCGCAACGGCAAGGAAGAACCCTCACCCGTGACCAGCTTCTCGAAGAAGTTTGGGGTTGGAATTACAGTGGCGGCAGTCGCACGGTAGATGTGCACATCCGCTGGCTGCGCGAGAAGATCGAACCTGACCCGGCTAACCCCACCCGTCTCGTGACGGTGCGCGGCGCCGGCTATCGTTTTGAGGGGTAACCATGTTTTCCTCGATTCGTTGGCGTATGATTGTCCCTTATACCGTCATCATCCTGGCTACCACGTTGGGACTGACACTGTACCTTTCCGAGGCGGTGCGTCGCACACACCAGGCTGATCTGGAAGCCCACCTGCTGACCGAGGCCCGCCTGATGGCCGACAGCGCCATCCTATGCCTGGAGAACTTGCCGGCAGATTCCACAGCCCTGGAAACCTACGTTAACCGCTGGGCATCGTTGACCGGCAGCCGGGTGACGGTCATCGGCATGGATGGTGTCGTATTGGGGGATTCCGAGGCGAACCCTGAGAATATGGAAAACCATCTCTACCGACCGGAGATTTCACAGGCGATGCGCACGGGCAAGGGCACGGCGATGCGCTTCAGCCGCACTCTGGGGACCGATCTGATGTACGCGGCCGTGCTGGCGCGCCGCAACGGTCTGCCCGATGGGGAACCGCTCGGTGTGGTGCGCATTGCCGTCCCCATGCGCGAGATCGAGTTGGCCGTAAGGCGGTTGAGCCACATCATTGTCATCTCCGGCTTATTGCTCGCCCTCACTTCCATTGCACTGGCAACCTATATCTCGGCGCGTACCGTCAATCCCATCCGGCAGTTGACCAACGTGGTCGAACGAGTCGCCGGCGGCGACATGAACGCGCGCCTCTTGCCCACAACGCGCGATGAGATGGCGCGGCTGACCCATGCTTTCAACCACATGGCCGATCAACTCAACGACAAGGTCGCCCGATTGGCCCAGGAACAGACGTTCCTTTCCGGAGTGCTGAACACGATGGGCGATGGGGTCATCATTACCGATAGCGATGGGGAAATTCTGCTAAGCAACCCCGCCGCCCTGCGGATTCTGGCTTTTCCGGGCACAACGGTCCACGGCCTTACCTTTGCCCAGGTCACCCGCGAACATCAATTGGTCGAGATGTGGGAACTGTGCCGCCAAACCGGTGTCGAACAAACCGGCACGGTGGAAACCACACTGCGCAACACGTTCATCCAGGTTGTCATCACCCCACTCAACGAGCCTGAGTCCACCCGCTTCCTGGTCATACTGCAAGACCTCACCCACATCCGCCAGTTGGAGACCATCCGCCGTGACTTTATCAGCAATGTTTCCCATGAGTTGCGGACACCGCTGGCTTCGTTATCGCTGGTCGTCGAGACTTTGAAGGATGGTGCAATTGATGAACCGGAAACGGCCCGGCGTTTCCTCAGTTACATTGAATCAGAGCTGAGCGCGTTGACCCAGATGGTCGAGGAGCTGCTGGAGCTTTCCCGCATTGAATCCGGCAGAGCGCCGCTGAAGCTCAAATCCACCTCAGTTGCCAAGCTGATTAAAAAGCCCATCAAGCGTCTGACGCCACAAGCCGAACACAAACAGATCACTATCGAGGCCATCATCCCCGCCGACATGCCGCCCGTCCTGGCCGACTCACGCCGGATACAACAGGTGGTGATGAATCTTTTGCATAACGCTATCAAATTCACGCCTGAAGGCGGGCGGGTCACGATCAAAGCCCAGGTGAGTGGCCAGGAAATGCTCATCTCGGTCACAGATACAGGCATAGGCATCCCCGCCGACGAATTGACGCGCATCTTCGAGCGTTTTTACAAAACCGACCGTGCGCGCGCCGATGAAGGCACCGGCCTGGGGCTGGCGATTGCCAAACACATTGTCCAGGGGCACGGTGGACGCATCTGGGCAGAAAGTGTTGAGGGGAAAGGTAGTACGTTCTATTTCACCTTGCTGCTCGGCTCAGAAGCCCATGAACAAGAAGCGCAAGAAGCGGATGAATAAAGCAGATCAATGATCACAGGCAATTCCCCGATGTTGATAGAGGGACATCGTGTCCGGGTCTTAATCGTCGCAGACGATCATCTGGCAGCACAGCAGCTTGCAGAGTTGTCGCGCGAGTGCCACTGCGAGGTGGCGGAAGCGGTGACAGATGGCCATGAGGCGGCCACGTTGACACAAACACTAAAGCCCGATGTAATCGTGATGGATACTCACATGCCCGACATTGAGAGCATGGCCACAAACCAGATCATCCGGGAGGCCTATTCTATTCCCGTCATCGTACTCGCCGACTACGGGGACAAGGCGTTGGTCGAAGCAGCCGCCAAAGCCGGCGTTGCCGCTTATCTTATGAAGCCCGTAGACCGGCGCGAATTGGAATACGCCATCATCATCGCCAGAACACGTTTTGCCGATATGGTGGCCCTCCAGAAACTGAACCAACAGTTGACCGATCTCAATACAGACCTGGACCGGTTTGCGCAGATGGTCGCTCACGATTTGCGTCATCTGCTCACCCCGGTCCAGGGCTATGCAGAGGTCTTGCAGGCAGAGCACGACAGTATGTCACCTGAAGAGGTCCAGGAGAGTCTGGAGACGATCGTTCAAGCGGTGCACGATATGGACAATCTGATCGGTGACTTACTCTTGCTTGCCAACGTCCGCCGGCAGGAGGTGCCGCGTTCGCCGCTGGATATGAGCGCCATCGTTCAAGAAAGCCTGCGCCGTTTGCAATTCTTGATCCAACGGTATCAGGCACATCTTGTCCTCCCTGATACCTGGCCGGTTGTCTATGGCTATGCGCCGTGGGTTGTGCAGGTGTGGGTCAACTATATCAGCAATGCCATCAAATACGGAGGGCCGATGCCGCGTGTCGAACTGGGATGGGAAATCAATCCGGCGGACGCCGTGGCTTCTCAGAGCAGCGGGGGCGTGCGGTTCTGGGTAAAAGATGACGGTGCAGGGATCGCGGACCAGGATCTCCCCCACGTATTCGAGGCGTTCAACAAAGTCAGGAATGTTCAATCCCATCGCCACGGATTGGGACTCTCCATCGTCAAACACATTGTCGAGCGACTGGGAGGTGAGGTCAGCGTAGTCAGTACATTGGGGATAGGAAGTACCTTCAGCTTTACCCTGCCGCTGGCGTCGCCGAATGAAGAGGCAATCTAAAATTCTCAGGGAGCACTATGACTGAATCTCGTTCACGCACGTATCTGGGGCTAAGTTTAGGGCTTGCAGCCGGCGCGGTGTTGGGACTTAGCATGGGGCAGCGACGGCGTGCAATCGCAACATCACCGTTCCGTCAGGGGCACGCCCAACGCACGGCGCTCATCACCGGCGCCTCCAGCGGAATCGGTGAATGTTATGCGCGCCAACTGGCCCGGCGGGGCTACAACGTGATCCTGGTAGCGCGCCGTGAAGCGCGGTTGCAGGCGCTTGCCGCAGAACTATCCAGGCAATATGCCGTACAGGCCGAGGTGCTGGTCGCCGATCTGACCGACGCTGCCGATGTTGCCCGGGTAGAAGCCCGCATTGCGGAAACCGACACCCTCGAAATCCTGGTGAACAATGCCGGTTTTGGCACAGCAGGCGCGTTCATCGAAAATGAGATTGCCAGCCAGGATGCTATGATCCGTATTCATGCCACGACGGCCACGCGCCTGACGCACGCAGCTTTGCAGGGTATGCTGGCGCGACGGTGTGGCGCGATTGTCAATGTGGCCTCGATGGTGGCGTTTTACCCGGTCGCCGGTAGCGCAACCTATAGCGGGGTCAAGGCATACCTCAAAGGCTTCAGTGAGGCACTCTGCCAGGAAGTGGCCGGGACAGGTGTGCGCATGCAGGTGCTCTGTCCGGGATTCACGCGCACCGAATTCCAGAAAGCAGGGCACATTGACGAAGTGGGGGTGCCGGACTTCCTATGGCTTTCGCCCGAAACGGTCGTGACACAATCTCTGCGCGATCTGGACGCCGGACGAGTGATTTCTGTGCCCGGTGTGGGGTATCGCCTGCTGGCAATCCTGGCGGGACTGATTCCACGCCCTCTGCTTTATCAATTCGGGTATTGGATACGCCGCTACCGCGCGGCTTCTATGAAACGATTCGAGGGATTCGACTTATATCACATCGGCGGCCAACAAGAAAAACGCTGAAGGGGAAAACGTTATGGAGAAGGGGAAATACTTTTTAATCAACAACCATGCACGTATCTATCTGGATGTGATTGCCAGCATCAGCGGACGGCTTGGCTTCGAGAAAGTTCTGCAACACGCCGGCCTGAATGCCTGGCTTGAAGCATTGCCACCGTACAACGAGGCCAGCGAAGTAGATTTTGCCGACTTCAGCGCACTCAATGCGATGACATCCGAAGTATACGGGCCGCGCGCCGGACAGGCAATGGCGCAACGGGCAGGGCGTGCGCTGTTCACGGCACTCACACCGCACTTCAGCGAGACCCTTGACATTGACAATCCTACATTCAAAGCCCAACCGCCCGCACAGCGGGTCAAGGCGATACTTGAAGTCCTCGTCCATGACAATTCCTCGGGCGACATGCATGGCACGTTCCAGGTTGCCGGCGAACAATTCATCTACATCGTCAATCCATGTCCCTTCTGCTGGGGACAAACGCACGCGCCGGAAGCAATATGTTCCGGGGTCGTCGGTTTCCTTCAGCAAGCGGTGGAATGGATCGGCGCCGGGGATCATTATCGCGTCGAAGAAGCTGCCTGCGCGGCTGCCAAAGCATCACCTGACGCCAGTTGCGTATTTGTGTTTCTGAAATTAGATTGATCGGTAAAGAAGAAAATGACAAACAACGATCCCTACAAATTGCTGGCCGAGCGGCTCGACGCCCTCCCCAACGGCTTCCCGCCAACCGATGATGGCACGGAACTGCGTCTGTTAGCCCTGATCTTCACGCCGGAAGAAGCCGCGCTGGCCGCGCAATTGCGTCTGACCCTTGAGACGCCGGCTCAGATTGCAGCGCGCATCGGTGGGGATATCGCCACGCTGCGTAAACAACTCAAAGAGATGGCCCGCCGTGGCCTGATTGCAGCCGGGCGGACGGAGGACGGTCTCGCTTATGGACTGATGCCGTTTGCCGTTGGCATCTACGAGATGCAGGTGCAGACCATTGACGCCGAATTCGCGCGTCAGTTCGAGGCATATTACCACAAAGCCTTTGGGCAGATGCTCGCCGTCACACCACAGATCCATCGTGTTGTGCCGGTCGAACAAAGTGTGCGAACGGATATGGAAGTGCATCCCTTTGAAAGCGCCGCCGAGATTGTCGCCCAGGCCAAAGCGTGGGGCGTGCTGGATTGCCTGTGTCGCAAACAACAGACGCTCATCGGGCGGCCCTGCAAGCATCCCATAGACGTCTGTATGATTCTCAGCGACACCCCCGGCGCGTTCGATCACTCCACGACAATACGCGCCCTTACTCAAGAGCAGGCCATGGCGACCCTGCGCCGCGCCGCCGAGGCCGGCCTTGTCCACTCGGTCAGCAACAACCAGCGAGGACTGTGGTACATCTGCAATTGCTGTACCTGCGCCTGTGGTGTTTTGCGGGGGATGGTGGATCTGGGATTAGCCAATGTCATCGCGCGGTCGGCGTTTGTCAATCAGGTGGATGAAGATGTGTGCATCGGCTGCGGTGCGTGCGTCGAAAAATGTCAGTTTGGCGCCCTGAGTGTGGATGGCGTCGCCCATGTGGAAGCCATGCGCTGTGTGGGCTGTGGCGTCTGCACCCTTGCCTGCCCGGTCAACGCGCTGAGCATGGTACGTCGCCCCGACGCAGAAGTCACACCGCCGCCGGAGACCAACCACGATTGGCTGGTTGCCCGCGCCGCCGCCCGTGGGCTGGATTTGGACGCAGTCCTGTGATACAAAACACAAGGGGTGAAACGTCATAGCCTCACGCTTCACCCCTTACCACTTTACCCCTTACCCATTACTCTTTACTCTTCCCTGCAATCTTAGCCCAGTCGTCCAGAAATCGCTGCAGGCCGACATCGGTGAAGGGGCTATGCATCATCGTCTTGAGAACCGGGAAGGGCATGGTGAGGATATCCGCGCCGGCAAGCAGCGCCTGTGTGACATGCATGGTGTGGCGGATGCTGGCCGCCAGCACCTGGCAGGAAAAGCCGTAATTGTCGAAAATCTGGCGCGTCTGTCGCACCACTTCCATACCATCCAGCCCGGCATCGTCCAAACGCCCCAAAAAGATGGAGGCGTAGCTCGCACCGGCCTTCGCTGCCAAAAACGCCTGGTTCGCCGAGAAAATGAGCGTCGCGTTGATGCGCCCGTTGGGCCAGCGGGAGATCTCACGCATCGCTTTGAGCCCTTCGGGGATGGTAGGAATTTTCACATAGACGTAATCCGACCAGGAGAGAATCTCCCGCGCCTCTTCGATCATGCCGGCAGCATCGGTACTGATGACCTCGGCGCTCACCGACCCCCGGACGATATCCACGATTTTGAGCGTCTGTTCTTTGCGATTGGCGGTCCCCGCTTTGAACATCAGCGTAGGATTCGTCGTCACGCCATCCAGCACGCCCCAGGCCGCCGCCTCGCGGATTTCCTCGATGTTTGCCGTATCCAGAAAAATCAATGCCATCGTGCACCTCCTCAATGTAAATGGCCACAGAGGACACGGAGTTCATAGAGAGAATACGCTGCGTTCTCCGCGTGCTCTGCGGTGAGATTTTATTATCGGGGCTATATCGCAGGTTCGGCTACACCCCTTATGAAAATCCGTTTGATTCTCTGACTTGCCTATCCAATCGCCAGCTCATAGATGCGATACCGCTTGTCAACGACAGCGCCGATGCGTTGCGCCAGCTTGTTGGTCATCGGATTGTCATCGCCGGTGAGAGAAAGATCAACCCACCGATACCCCCTGCGAAAACAGGTCTGAGCAATATGGTTGTAAATCAAAGCATCCAACCCGTGTTCCCGATACTCAGGCAACAGCGCCATAATCTTGAAACTGATGCCGGGGAGATGGCGGCTGTACCACCACAATTTGAGATAATCCCACGGCGCGCGCAGGCCGTCACAATGTAGCAGCGCCTGATTGACGTCAGGAAGCGCCAATCCAAATGCCACCGCTACCCCATTCACCTCCACAAACGGCGCCAATTCAGGATCCAACAGCGGGCGGATGGCGAGTGCCATCCGTCGCCATTCCTCCTTGCGTTCCGGTGTAAAACCGGGTAGCGTCGCCAGACTGCGGTTATAGATGTCGCGCGCAACCTCCAATTCGCCCTCCAGATCGTGCAGGTCGCCGAGGCGGATGCGACATCGCCCATTATAGCGGCGTTGGACATATTCGGCAATGCGCTCAATATCGTGGGGAACGTGGAAGACACCTTTTTCATCCACATAGTCGGCGATATACGCCCGATAGGCCAGGGCATCCTGGTATTTGGAGAACCCGTAACATTCAATAAACGTCCGGTAATAGCTGGATTTGTGGATTTGTTCACATCTCCAGCACCCGTGCCCGATACTGCAATGCCTCCGCCAGATGGTGGGTCTGGATTCCCTCCGTCCCTTCCAAATCCGCGATCGTGCGCGCGACTTTGAGCACGCGATGGTATGCCCGCGCGCTCAGGTGCATCTGGCGCATCGCCGCACGCATGAGGGACTGGGCTTCCTCACGCAGTACGCAGAACTCGCGGATCTGCGCCGGCCCCATATCCGCGTTGCAGACCAGGCCGGTGCCCGCAAGCCGCCGTTGTTGCCGTTCCCGCGCCGTGCGGATACGCGCTCCGATCGCCTCCGAAGACTCGCCACGGGTGGCACGCGCCAGTTTGTCGTAGGAAACACGCGGCACTTCCATGTGGATGTCAATGCGATCCAGCAGCGGACCGGAGATGCGCTTGCGGTAACGCTGAATGAGGCCCGTGGAGCAGGTACATTGACGCTCTGGATCCCCAAAGTAGCCGCATGGGCAGGGGTTCATCGCGGTGACAAGCATGAAATTGGCGGGGAATGTCAGGCTGCCATGCGCGCGGCTGATGGTAACGGTCTTGTCTTCCATCGGCTGGCGCAGCATTTCCAGCACGCGGCTGTTGAATTCCGGCAGTTCGTCGAGGAAGAGCACGCCGCGATGGGCTAAGCTGATCTCGCCGGGGCGAGGCCAGTTACCGCCACCGACCAGGCCGGCGTTGCTGATGGTGTGATGCGGTGCCCGGAAAGGCCGCGCCTGGATCAGGGGAGTGTCGGCGGGGAGTTGGTCTGCGACGCTGTAGATGCGCGTGACTTCGAGGGCTTCTTCCAACGACAGGCGCGGCAGGACGCCCGCAAGCGCCCGCGCCATAAGGGTTTTTCCTGCACCGGGCGGCCCGACCATCAAGATATTGTGTCCACCCGCTGCCGCGACTTCGAGCGCGCGCTTGGCATGCTCTTGTCCCTGGATTTCCGCAAAGTCCACGGCGGGCGGTGGGGCTTGTGCTGCGTAGTGATCGGTCGGAGTGTATGGGGGGATCGGCGTGAACCCTTGCAGGTGCGCGATCAGACTCGCCAGAGAGGTGACCGGATACACCTGTAAGCCGGGGATCAACGCGGCCTCTGCCGCATCGGTCGCGGGGATGTACAATGCAGCCACGCCGTTATGACGAGCCATATCCGCCACCGAGAGTACCCCACGCACGTGGCGCAGTGTGCCATCCAGCGATAATTCGCCCATCAGAATGGCATTACCCAACGCATCAGGGGGCAGTTGTCCGCTCGCCATTAAAATGCCGATGGCGATGGGGAGATCGTAGGCCGGCCCTTCCTTGCGCAGGTCGGCAGGCGCCAGGTTGATGGTGATGTGCTTATCACCGGGGAACGTGAGGCCGCTGTTGCGGATGGCGGAGCGTGTGCGCTCACTGCTTTCGCGCACGGCAGCATCGGGCAGGCCAACGAGCATCAGGGTGCCGGCCTGTCCGGCACGCCGGACATCCACTTCCACTTCGATAGGGAGGGCCTCCAGGCCCAGGACCGCAGCACTGCCGATCTTCGCCAGCATGCGTCACCTACTGGATCGCAACCAGGCCGTTGGGCGCCAACTCCTTGCGCAGAGCCTGGAATTGTTGTTCCAGCTTCACCAGGTTCTGTTGCGCTTTGGGATCACCGTGGCGCATGCGATGCCAGGCAAAGGCGGCTTCGGTCAATTTTTGATGATAACGCTGCACCTTCCACCAGCCCTTCACATTGCCTTTGAACAGAAGGTGGAGACGTGCAAGGCGCCGCCGGAACGTGGATTTCAAAACGTCAATCTCTATCTGGGGGATGACTTGCAGTCTGGCAAGTTCCTGGCTGTAGGCAGTGATGCGTTTACGTTCCAGGAAAAAGGACCAGACAATGATGACAAGCATAAACAGGATGCCGCCCCAATCGCCAATGACCGCGATCAACAACATCAGCAGACTGTCACTGTAGCCGGTAAATGTGGCAAGGGCATTGTGAAAAGCATGGGTCAGCATCGCCATGCCAAATCCGGCGAGGATGAGCAAGCCTTTGAAGGCTTTGTTACGCACTTCCAGCGCCAGCGCAATCCCCAGGCCGGTGAAGCCGGTATACATCGCGTGATTAAGGCCGAAAAGCCCGGCGCGCAGAAAGGCCAACACCAGCACGCCACCAATGCCTTCATGGGAATAGGCACTGAAAAGGTAAAAAATATTCTCAACGGCCGCAAAGCCGAATCCCACCATACCGCCATAGATGAGGCCGTCCATCGGGCTATCAATTTCGCGGCGCAGGAAGATGAAGAGCGTGATCAACGCAAGAGCCTTGACTCCCTCTTCCACTAACGGTGCGACAACCGAAGCGCCGAGTAAGTCATAGGTGAGCTGATTGGGGCTGATGGCGACAATGGGAATATCCAAGATCATTTCAAAGATTAACGTAAGTTTTGTGCAACCAGACGCCAAATTGCTTTAAACGGCAAAAACATGCACTTTTACAATTGAACCTTGTTCCGTTACACTCGTAGCATCCTTAAGCGGAGGTTTGCTATGAGCGACAATG
>Ga0208197_1000055_pt1 | contig 144886 bp, 124 predicted proteins | sample AD_JPNNA4_MetaG_FD_184444 | JGI IMG/M metagenome (GOLD analysis project Ga0208197, IMG submission 184444) | Active sludge microbial communities of municipal wastewater-treating anaerobic digesters from Japan - AD_JPNNA4_MetaG (SPAdes) (version 2) | ecosystem: Engineered > Bioreactor >...
TTTGGGACTCATAGCTAAACCTCCGTTTCCGAACCTATCTTCGGTAACATCAGTTTATGAGTCAACGTATCCCTTTTATGCAACCCTTCGGTAACATTTTATTTGAGGCAATTCGCCGCTCCAAAGACCTTGGACAGGTCGAGCCATTCTTTCAGTATGAACTTTTGTTCACGGGTGGAATACAAAAAATTTGATGCCATTGCTTCATTCTCCTTCTTGATTAAACTTTATGTTTATATCCTGATAAACACGGCAGGCAGTATAGGAACCGCCAGTCATTTTGTCAACGAGTTAAATCCCCGAATATATTTATTCCTTAAAAACTTCTCTTGCGATAACGATGCGCTGAATTTCCGATGTGCCTTCGTAGATGGTTGTTGCGCGGGCGTCCCGGTATAGACGCTCTACCTTGTAATCCTTCGTATAGCCGTACCCGCCGTGAACCTGAAGCGCCATATAGGCGCTTGAATTAGCTGTTTCCGAGGCAAATAATTTGGCCATGGAGGCTTCCCGGGTGAATTTCAATCCTCTGTCTTTGCGGTCGGCCGCGGCGAGCGTGAGCCATGATGCCGCTTCAATTTTTGTTGCCGCATCCGCGACCATGAAACGGATCGCTTCAAACGAACTGATGGATTTTCCGAACTGGCGCCGTTGGCTGGTATAATATATGGCCTCTTCAAGACAAGCTCTGGCAATGCCCACGGCCTGAGACGCGATGCCGATTCTTCCGCTGTCGAGAGCGAGCATCGCGACCTTGAATCCTTCGCCCGGGTTTCCCAGCAGATTTTTAGCGGGAACTTCGCAGTCTTCAAAAACAAGTTCGACAGTGTTGGACGCCCGAAGCCCTAGTTTTTCTTCTTTTGTGCCGATTGTAAAACCGGGTGTGCCCTTTTCAACGATGAAAGCGGAAAGCCCTTTTGTTCCCTTTTCCTGGCCGGTCCGGGCGATCAGATTGATGACGTCTGCGTACTGTCCGTGCGTGATGAATATCTTAGTGCCGTTAATGATATACTTGTCTTTTTTCAGTATTGCGCTGGTCGTCATTGAGCCGGGATCAGAGCCTGCGCCCGGTTCAGTCAACGCGAAGGCGCCGAGAAGTGATCCTTCGGCAAGACCGGTAAGCCACTTTTTTTTCTGGGCCGGTGTGCCGAACTTCAGAAGCGGCTCCGTGGACAAATTGGCAACGGACATGGTGACCGCGCTTGAGGCGCAGTGAAACGCTATTTCCTGCAGGGCCAGGGAATAGGCCACAGCCCCGGCACCTGATCCCCCAAGATCAGCGGGAACCATCATTCCCAGCAGGCCGAGCTCTCCCATCTTTTTAACCGTATCCACCGGGAAGATCCCCTGACGGTCCCATTGGGCAGCCATCGGCTCCAGTTCCTTCCTGGCGAAGTCTCTGGCCATGAGTCTGATCATTTCCTGTTCGCTTGATATTTCAAATGGCATCGACGCACCTCATGGAATATAAAGAACTACGAGCAGTTCTGTTTTTTTGGAAGAAGGGTTGCTCAATGCATGATGAAGGGCGGAATTAAAATGAATACTCTCACCCGGTTCCAGTAGACTGGTATTCCTGCCCACCGAGATCGACAGTCTGCCTTTTAATACATAGATGAATTCCTCGCCCTCATGGTGATATTCGACGCCCTCATGAGCCGTTTTGGGTTCGATCGTAACAAGATACGCGCCAAGATGTTTGTCGGAACCTGACCGGGTAAGCTGCGTATAAGCGTATGATCCGGCGCGTTTTTTCAGGCTTTTTACCCTCGACGAAGCCTTCTTGCTTTCACTCGGATCCAGTTTTTCCACATCAACTTTCAGCGACCGGCCCAGTTGCAAAACAAGCGCAACCGGCGGTGTCATTTCGTCTTTTTCAACCTTTTCGAGAAGGTCAGCCGGATACCCGGTTTCATGCGCCAGTTCCCTGACACTCAATCCTTTGCTCTCACGATAATTCCTGATGTTCTGCCCGAATGACTGTTTTGTTTTTTTTCCTTTGATCATAATGTTCTTCCCGTAGCAGGTTCTGTATTTTGAAGGCCGTCATTTTTGATGATATTCCATAAATAGAGAACCGCGTCCCAAGATAGTTGTTGATAATTGAATTGAATGAATTGGTAAGATCTCATCTCGATTTTTTCTGACTATATGAAGCATGTAAAGCTGTGTCAAGCGAATTCTGACCACTATAGAGCATGGATGGGATGAACAGATCGGGTCTGAATGATTGTGCCAACCTTTTCATGTTTCTGCCCTGTCAGACTGCAGGACAAGTCCCCTTTGCACCGGAATCAGGCGTAAGGTCGCGTTGCGACCTGTTTTGATATTGGAACGTGATGACGGACGTAATCATTGCATGCAAATTCCGGATTGCCGTAGATCATGTCAGGATGTTTTTGAATTTAAATGACGGCAACGACGTATTCGCGGTTCGGCGTGCGTTGACCGGATACCGGCCGGCAAAATCCTGACAGTTTCTCAGCTGACCGTTCGCGTCAGGAGAAATCATGAAAGGCAATGACGCAAAGTACAGAAATCACCACTGGCCCGTTTTCAGGTATTCATCCATTGCCGCAGCGGCCTTGCGTCCTGCGCCCATGGCCAGGATAACCGTTGCGGCGCCTGTTACGATGTCGCCGCCCGCAAAAACGCCTTTCCGGCTCGTCTTTCCCGTTTCGAGATCGGCAACAATATAACCGGGTTTTCTGAGTTCCAAGCCTGGTCCGCTCTGGGTCAGGACCGGGTTCGGGCCCTGTCCAATGGCAACGATGACAACGTCCACGTCGATGATGGCGTTGGAGCCGGGTATATCCATGGGTTTGCGTCTTCCCGAAGCGTCGGGTTCACCCAGTTGTTGTTTAACCACTTCGAGTCCCGTTACCCATCCATGCTCGTCACCCACGACCCTGACGGGGTTGGTCAGGAGCTGGAAATCAATTTCCTCTTCCTCGGCGTGATGGGCCTCTTCCGCCCGCGCCGGCATTTCCGCCCGGGAGCGCCGGTAAACCAGATAGACCTTATCCGCGCCCAGTCGCTTCGCCACCCTTGCGGCGTCCATCGCCACATTGCCGCCGCCGATGACGGCAACCTTTTTCCCCATCCGCACCGGGGTGTCGTAATCCGGAAAGAGATAAGCCTTCATCAGGTTTGACCGCGTGAGGAACTCATTGGCCGAATAGACGCCATTCAGGTTTTCACCGGGGATGTTGAGGAAGTAAGGCAGCCCGGCGCCGGTTCCGACAAAGATGGCCTCAAAGCCCTGGGCAAAGAGTTCATCAATCGTAACGGTTTGTCCGACGATCACATCCACCTTTATCTTTGCGCCGAGTTTACTGACATAATCCACTTCCCTCTGGACAATGGCCTTCGGAAGACGAAATTCCGGGATGCCATAGACCAGAACGCCGCCGGCTTTGTGAAGCGATTCAAAAACCGTCACATCGTGGCCTTTCTTGGAAAGTTCGCCGGCAACCGTAAGACCGGAAGGTCCCGCGCCGACAACGGCCACCTTCTTCCCGGTCGGTTTGGCCGCTTCAGGCACTCTGATATCGCCATGGTGGGCTTCATAATCGGCGGCGAAACGTTCCAGTCTTCCAATGGCCACCGGTTCGCCTTTCTTGCCCAGAACACATTTTGCCTCGCACTGCGTTTCCTGCGGGCAGACGCGGCCGCATATGGCCGGGAGCGCATTCGTGTCTTTGATTGTATGGATGGCGCCCATAAAATCGCCGTCCGCCATTTGCTTAATGAAGGACGGGATGGCAATGTTCACGGGGCATCCTTCCACGCAGGGCATTTTCTTGCACTGCAGGCAACGGGAGGCTTCCCGGATCGCATTCTCCCTCGTATAGCCGAGCGCAACCTCGTTGAAGTTCTGAATCCGCTTTTTCGGATCCTGTTCAGGCATTCTTTCGCGCCTTTTCGTTTTCTTCTTCAACTGTTTCGCCTGGAATTCCAGCTTGCACTGATGGTCCCACAGCGCCCGCCTTTCTTCGCGGTTATACATTTTCTGGCGGTCGATCAGTTCCTTGAAGTCCACCTGATGGCCGTCAAATTCAGGCCCGTCCACGCAGACGAATTTCGTTTCCCCCGCGATGGTCGCGCGGCAGCAGCCGCACATACCGGTTCCATCCACCATGATGGTGTTCAGGCTGACGATCGTGCGGATATTGTAGGGCCTGGTGACGTCCGTTACGGCACTCATCATGATCACAGGACCGATGCCGATAACTTCATCAATCTTCTCCCCTTTTTCAATGAGCTCTTTCAAAATGTCGGTAACAAAGCCGTGGTGGCCATAGCTACCATCGTTGGTTGTGACATATAATTGTGTACTGACGGCTTTCATTTCGTCTTCCAGAATCAGCATTTCTTTCGACTTGGCACCGATGATGGAAATGACCCTGTTGCCCGCCTCATGGAGGGCTTTGGCAATCGGCAGAACCGGAGCGACGCCAACACCCCCGCCCACGCAGACCACGGTTCCGAATTTTTCAATGTGGCTGGGTTTGCCCAGGGGACCTACAACATCAAGGATCGTTTGTCCGACGTCGTATTTTTCCATCTTCCGGGTGGATGACCCGACCGCCTGAAAGATAACGCTGATCAGGCCGGCCTCTCTGTCGTACTCCATCACGGTCAGGGGGATGCGTTCCGCATAATCATCCGCCCGCAGGACGACAAACTGGCCTGCCTGAACTTTCCTGGCAATGTCGGGTACATAGAGTTTAAAAAGCGTGAGCGAAGGCGCCGGTGTACGTTTTTCAACAATTTCATTTAGTTTTTGTTCTCTGGCCATAATTTCTCCCTTAGTCATGTTGTCGGGCATGATTCCGATGCCCGCTCCTGTTCTTTTTTAACAGGCAATTTTACAGTAAAGGTCGTACCTTTGCCGACCTCGCTTGTGACATCAATGCGTCCGTAGTGTGATTCCACGATCCTTTTGACAATGGACAGTCCCAGGCCTGTTCCGGTTACATACCTGGTTTCAGGACTGTTGACGCGGTAGAACTCATCAAAAATTCTGGACAGGTGTTCCTTGGCTATGCCAATGCCCGTATCGGCAATCCTGATATTCAGGTAATGGTCACCCGAATCCGCGGATATGGTAACCTTGCCTTTCTTGACATTATAGTTGATGGCGTTCGAGATGAGATTTGTAAATAATACTTCCAATTCCACACGATCCGCTTCCACGAGGGGCAGTTTCTCCGGCAGGTTCGTCTCAAAATGGATTTCATTTGCCTCGCCCCGGTTCTTCAGGAGTTCCACGGTGCCCGTCAGAATGCCCGTCACGTCCAGCAATTCCTTTTTTCGCTCCACCCGCTTACTCTCCATTCTGCTGAATTGAAGAAGGTCATTCACAAGATCGAGGAGCGAGTGGGTTCTGGCTTTGGCCCGCTCCAGCATCTGGCGATTCGTCCGGGGGTCGGTGCCGGCGGCACCGCTTAAATAGGCTGAAAGATAACCCTCCACGGCGGAGAGGGGCGCACGCAACTCGTGGGTGACCATGGAAATAAACTGGGACTTAATCTGGTCAAGTTCTTTCATGCTCGTTATATCCCGGAGGGTGCTCACAACACCGAGTTCCAGGCCGTGCTTGTCCCGGATGACGGATACATTGATCATCAGTGTTTTCGGTTCAGGTTCTTTTATCTCTATTTCTTCGGAAATGGCCGTATATTGTGAGGCGTCCGGTAATAACGCCCTGTCGATGAGGGCGACCAGACTTTTTTCGTGAATGACCTCTCCGATATCCTTGCCCGCTTCCAGCTTCCCGTTCAGGTTAAGCATCCTGACTGCCGCGGGATTCCAGAGAACCAGTTGATGTTCCTTGTTCATCACAAGGATTCCATCCGCCATTGAATTCACAATGGTATGGCTCTTGGATTCCTCGCGGGCGACTTCCAGGAGATGCTGATCTCTTTCTTCCATGAGCCTCTTGGCCTTCAGGCGAAGAAGCCTCTTTTCGAGACCCCTGTTCACAACGGCGAGAACCTGGTCGGGCGCGAACGGTTTCGGCAGATAGTCGTAGGCGCCGTGTTTCATCGCATCAACGGCCGTTTCGATGGTGGCGAATCCGGTAATCACGATCATGATAATTTCCGGGTCGTACTCCCGAACCTTGTCCATCATATCGAGACCACCCATAACCGGCATCATCAGATCAACCAGAATGAGGTCATAAGGTTTGGACCCGACGAGATTGAACCCTTCTGCGCCGTTTTCGGCCACATCGACCGTGTGACCTTCACTCGCGAGAATACGGCGGCATCCTTCCCGGATGCCCCGCTCATCATCAACAACGAGTATGTTTGCCGTTTCAGCCATCGTCCGCTTTCCGATCCGGTTGATTCTTTTTATCCCTGCGCTTTTCTGGCCAGGAGTTCGTTGATTTTCTTGACCAGATCCTCGGGTGCCAACGGTTTGGAGGCATAATCATCCGTCTTCATCCAGTACCCGTCAAGCTGCTGTGAGAATTCCGTGCCCGTCTCGCTGCCCACTGCCGTAAGCATCAGGATGGGGATGTGCTTGAATGTCGGATCAGCCTTAATCGTCCGGGCAACCGTAAAGCCTGAATCATGTTTTTCCATCATCAGGTCCAGAACAATCAGGTCCGGATTTTCAGACATGACCCGGTCAATCCCTTCGGTTCCGGAATAGGCGGTCACAACATCGAATCCGTTATTTTCAAGGACGGCCTTGTTCAGGTCGATAAAATCAACGTCGTTGTCAACCAGTAATATTTTTGCTTTTTTACTCATGGTTTGCTCTCCCTGCCGTTTCAAATTTTGAATGCATATCCGTTTGTCCCTACTTTACCCCTGCCGTCTCCGCAATGGCGGTAACCGGCAGGGTAATAATAAATGTTGTTCCCTTTCCCAACTCCGTTTCAACGTCAATCTTGCCCTGATGACGCTCGACGATGCCGTAGGATATCGCCAGTCCCAGGCCTGTCCCTTTTTCCCGGGTTGTAAAAAAAGGATGAAAAAGATTCGCCATGACCTCGGGGGTGATGCCCGGACCGTTGTCGGCAATCCTGATCCTGACCTGCGTCCTGTCAAAGGTGGTGCTGATCGTCAATGTGCCGTTGCCCTCCATGGCCTGGGCGGCATTGAGGATGATGTTGAGAAAGACCTGTTTGAGTTGCGTTTCATCCGCGACGATCGTCTGCATATCCGGAGCCAGAAATTTTTTGATCTCGATGTTGAAGAACAATGACTGATTGACAAGCAGGGTCAACACGTCTTCCAGAATATCGTTGACATTGACTTCGTAAACCCGGAGCTTTTTTTCCCTGGCAAAACTCAGGAGGCCCTGGACAATTTCTTTGGCTCTGTTGGTCTCACTGATGACCAGCGCAATATCCTCTTTGCGCGAATCATCAGGCTCCAGACTTTTCTGGAACATATGGGAATAAAGCAGAATCGTGCTGAGAGGGTTATTGATTTCGTGGGCCACCCCCGCCGCCAGTTGACCGATCGATGCCATTTTCTCGGCCCTGATCAGTTGCGTTTGCGCCTGTTCCAGATCCTGATGCGATACCTTAAGCTCTTCGTGGGATTTTTCCAGCTCATGATAGATTCTTTTGCTTTCCGCCAACAGGTAGGGCAGGCAATATTCCTCATGAGCCATGCCCTGCACAACGGCAATGGCCTTGTCCCGGCACGACGAATAACCGCAAGCTCTGCAATCCAGGTTTTGGTGCGGCGGCAGTTTCCCGATTTTCCTGAGCACGGCGCCGATCTCTTCTTCCGTCGGCGTCGGCAGCTTTTGCTCCAGGTTTTGAAAGCGTCTGCTCAGATCGATATGCTTGAACCTGTCCAGTTCCGCCATCGCACACGAAACGTCCTGCTTGTCCATTTCCGACTTTGTGTATCGGGCCACGATCTGCCGGCTGGCGAGGATGGACAGGTTGCGCTTGGCAAAGGGACCATCGACACAACCGTTACAAAAAACGCAATCGAGAAACTTGCCCTGAATATGGCCTTCAGCTGTTTGCTTGATTGCGCTGATCGACTGCCTGTTGCCTCCCGTGATGCTGATTTCATCGGAGAGAAAGTCGAGGCTTTCCCACATGGTGCTGGACAGCCCCCCGATTACCGGGATGATTCTGCCCCGGTGCGGTCTCGGGCCTTCGAATTCCGTCTCCGGCAGTGCCGCTTGATCGATGCTGGCTTCATGCACCAGTCTGCGTATGTCATCGAACGTGATGACCTCGTCAATATACCCCGCCACCTCGGGGGCGACCATTTCACCCATCCGGGCAAAGCAGGACGTGATGTACACCACTTTCCAATCCGCGCCCTTCAGTTCGCGGGCAACCTTGCCGACGGCGATCATGGGAGAGACCACCGGGGCAAGGTTTGGAATCAGTTGAGGGTAATATTTCTGGATATAAAAGACAATGGCAGGACAGAAAGAAGAGATGATGGGGTTGACGGTCTGATCATGAAGCAGCCTGAAATAGACCCTGCTGATGAGGTCGGCCCCGAAAGCTCCTTCCCAAACTTCAGCGAATCCTATTTGCTTGAGCGCGCTGACGACCTGTCGCGGTGTTCCAAGCTCGGTCTCAACGGGGAACGCCGGATCAAGGACAGCGACAATGTTCATCTTCGCGGCCAAAAAATTCTGTACGTTGGACAAGCCGTCATGGTAGGTCAGCGCCCCGTGGGGACACATCCTGATGCAGCCCCCGCACATGATGCATCGTTCGGGAATGACCTCAAAACCGCTTTTTCTCGCTTTGATGGTCTTGGTTGGACAGACCCGGATGCAATACGAACAGCGGCGGCACTTATGTTTATCGACATAAATGTCATAGGGAGTTTTCGTCCTGTTGAGCGTTACTCTTGCCATAGTTCGTTTACAAGCCTGGATCCGTATCAAACGGCAGTATTCTTATGCCGCAATCGGGCATCAAGTCGGGAGAAACACGAAGCTCTAAAAAATTCGACAATCCTGATACGATTAAATCAATTGTCAAGGCAAAACGAGGACCATGACGAAAAACTGCCCCGGATGAACCCATACGGGGTCGTGATATGCTAATCATGGACAAGCATACTACGCCGTCTCTTCTTTGAACGATCCAGCCCCTGATCAACACCGATATGTTTAATCTGCGAATATGAAAAGAACTTCCTTTCAGTGGCCGGCAGTATAAAAAACGCACCCTTGTGTGTCAAGAGAATTTTGGGATAGAACATCAAATTTCGGCAAGGAATACTTAAAGTTACTTGTTGATAAAATCAGGATCGTAAAAGAAGAAGTGCACGTGTCTGGGATCTTGGCTGCCCTGACAGGTGCACTTTGTTCAGGATCGGGAGAGGGTTCTTTTGAAAGAGTGCCCACTCCCGTAATGTTCTGGCTCCCCAGCGCGGACTCGAACCACGGACATGCTGGTTAACAGCCAGCCGCTCTACCGACTGAGCTACTGGGGAACAATTTTTTCTGGCGCTTCATAATACAAGAAAAGACAGATGTCAACATCAATTAAATATTTTTTCAGGACTCGGGAACAAAATCTTCATTGATACAAAATGTTTAGTTGTTTCAAGCACTTTTCATTTAAAAATATTTTTTCGTCACAATCTCTTGCCACATAAATCACGATAGGATATAAAAGCCGCACTTCAGAAATAAAAAAAGGAATCGGATTTGAAAGCAAAGGTAAAAAGTCAGCAGTTTCTGAAAAAAAATGTGCTGGAAGAGAGTTTGTGCACCGGTTGCGGTGCCTGTGTCGGACTCTGTCCCTATCAGGTCATTTATCACGACCGGACGGTGCAATTGCACAGCTGTGATTTGGAAGACGGCCGATGTTATGTTTATTGTCCCCGCACCCTGACTGATACGGTCACTCTCCGGGAGATGCTTTTTCATCCCGCCGATTGGACACCGGAAATCGGTCCGGTAAAAGGTTATTATTTTGGCCGGGCGGTTGATGCTGTATTGCGGGCTGCCGCTCAGCACGGAGGAACAGTTACCGCCTTGATGGCGCTGGCGCTGGCTGAAGGTTTGATTGACTCCGCCCTTGTCTCGTCACGTAATTCGGACTTTGAGCAGGAAGGATCGATGATCCGTGATAAAAAAGATTTGCAAAAAAATGCCAAAAGTAAGTTTACCGTATCGCCAACGATCGCGGCTTTCCATAGACTGGTCACGAAAGATCGAAGCCGTATAGGCATTGTGGCTACCCCCTGCCAGGCGCTGTCATTGGCCAAGATGAAAACTAAACCGGCTAAGGAAGACTTCGACAAGGTCAATCAACTGCAACTGGTGATCGGTTTGTACTGTGGCTGGACGTTGTCGATTGAAGCGTACTCGAAAATGTTGTCCGAAAATAACATCAGCAGGGAAACGGTCAGGGGATTGGATATCCCGGCGGGGAAAAATGTTCTGGAAATTTTTACAAATCAGGGTGTGAAGCATATTCCTTTTCATGAAGTTGAAGCCTGTATTCGAACAGCCTGTAAATATTGTCTGGACAGTACAGCGGAGTATGCCGATTTATCGGTGGGCTCCGCTCGATTTTCAGGGGATTGGGAAGAAGTGCGCAAATGGAACCAGCTGATTGTCAGAACAGACAAAGGGCAGGCACTGGTTGACCTGGCTGTGCAAAAAGGGGTGCTGGAGATTCGGGAGGCCCCGGTTGAAAGTTTAAACGAGTTAAAAGAAGCGGCAGTCAGAAAGAAAAAACAGGCGCTGAATAATATTGTACAGAAAACCGGCTCCACAAAAAATTTATTATATCTGGATAGCCGCGATCCGGTGGTGAAAAAATATTTAGGAGCTCGACGTAAGAATGAATAAATTGCTGTCACCGGCCAAAACGGAACTTTTATGTATGGGTAATGAAGCCATCGCACGGGGCGCTCTGGAAGCCGGCCTCAATGTCGTTGCCGGTTATCCCGGTACACCTTCCTCTGAGGTTATCGAGCGTCTCTCCGAAGTTGCCCGTGATAGAAATCTTTATGTGGAGTGGTCAACCAATGAGAAGGTTGCGCTGGAAGTGGCGGCGGCCGCTTCTTTTGCCGGATTGCGTTCGATGTGCGTGATGAAACAAAACGGCGTCAACGTTGCCTCCGATTTTCTCCTGCATCTTGCCTCTTCGGGAACGCGCGGCGGAATCGTGCTGATCGAGTGTGAAGATCCAGGTGCGCTGTCGAGTGTCAATGAGGGCGAATCACGGTATTTCGCTCGCATGCTCGAAATTCCTCTTTTGGAACCGGCGACTTTACAGGAAGCCAAGGATCTGACCAGATGGGCGTTTGAATTATCGGAAAAAATCAGAAATGTCGTTATCCTGCGCTCGGTGACGCGCATGTCGCACGCCAGCGGCAATGTGATTTGCGGAAGACTGCCGGTAAAATCCCGTACAGCCCGCTTTATTTTTGACGGGTCGGTGATGGATCCCTTGCGGGGGCCGGTTGTCAGCACGCCCGTGGTCATCAAACATGGTCTTCAGCAGAAAAAACTGGAAACCGCGGCGGAACTTTTTGAAAAAAGTCCTTTCAATGGTTATTATGGCTCCCAAAAGCCTGAACTTCTGATCATCACCAGCAGCGCCTGTTTCCTCTACAGCCGGGAAGCCATCGAAATGCTCAATCTGCAAAAGCGAGTTGGAATATTAAAATTAAGCTGCACCTGGCCGCTGCCTCAAAAACTTCTGAAAAAATATTTCCGCCTGACCAAAAAAATAATGATAGTGGAAGAAGTTCTGCCGTTTCTTGAAGAGAACGTCAAGGTTGCCGCGATGGGCATGATGAAGGAGATCGGCGGTAAAACTTTCTTCGGTAAAATGGATAAGACACTGCCTTCGACGGGTGAATTGAATCCGGAAATTGTTGCCACAGCGCTGAGCAACATCATGAAGGTCAAGTCCAAATCGTTGCCTGCCGATTACGTTCGAGAAATGCAAAAAGTGGCGGCGATCATCCCGCCCCGGGAGCAGACTTTCTGCCCTGGTTGTCCTCACCGCGCGTCGTTCTGGAACATCAACACGGCTCTGAAACTTGATGGCCGCGACGGCATTGTCTGCGGCGATATCGGTTGTTATTCCATGGCCTCTCTTTCTCCGGCGGTTGGTTTTCACACCGTGCGCACGCTTCATTCCATGGGATCGGGCACGGGCCTGGCCAGCGGTTTTGCCAAATTGCAGGCTTTCGGTCTTGATCAACCGGTGATGTCGATTTGCGGGGATTCCACTTTTTATCATGCCGTCATTCCAGCGCTGATCAACGCCCAGCACAACCGAGCGGACATTACGTTTATCGTTTTGGATAACGCCGGAACGGCGATGACGGGCTTCCAGCCCCATCCCGGCATTAATCAGAGCGCCATAGGCGAACCGCTTCCTTCCGTTGATATTGCCGGAATTTGTGAAGCGATCGGCGCAAAAGTTGCCGTCTGCGATCCTTTTGATCTCGAAGCGACCAGTAAAATTCTAACATCTTTTATGGCTGAGCGCGGTTCAATGAAAGTTCTGATCATGAAGCAGGCCTGCGCGCTGAGTCCTGAAAAAAAAGGCAGGAAACAATACCAGATGAGCGTCAACGAAGAACTTTGCCTCGGGGATAACTGCGGATGCAATCGTTTATGCACCAGGATTTTCCGCTGTCCGGCGCTGACGTGGGATAGGACAAAGAAGAAAGCCGTGATTGATGAAGTCATTTGCGCCGGCTGCGGCGTCTGCTATTTGATCTGCCCGCAAAAAGCGATCACGAGAACGGAGGCCGCGCGATGAAAAAACAGTTTCTCTCTAAGGAACCGACAAACATTATCATCACCGGTGTCGGCGGGCAGGGCAACGTCATGGCTTCACGTGTTCTGGCCGGAATGCTGGTGAATGCCGGTTTCACCGTGACGATCGGTGAAACGTTTGGTATGTCTCAGCGCGGCGGTTCGGTGATGAGTCATTTGCGTGTTTCTTCCCGTTCGGTTTTAAGTCCGCAGATTCCGCAGGGGAATGCGGACATTATCATCGCGCTGGAACCGGTCGAAGCGCTCAGAGTGCTTTCAAAATACGGCAACCCCGGTGTCGCGGTTTTATCCAATTCGCGCATGGTTTATCCTCTGGGAGTCATCACCGGCGAATTCATGTATCCGTCACTGGATGACGTCCAATCAATATTCGCAAAACTGGCGGCAAAGCACTGGCTGATGGATGCGACATCCGTGGCTGTGGAATTGGGAAATCCCGTGCTCAGCAACATCGTCATGATCGGAGCGCTCGCGGGCACGTCGCTACTGCCGATTGACCGCCGCGCCTTTGAAAAGGAAATCTCGAAAAGTATTCCTGCCGCTAAACGCGCAATCAATATGACCGCCTTTGATGCCGGCGCAAAGATGCTTTAGTGTTTACGTCTTCAGGAATAGTCGCCATCCCGCGTACAACGATTCGGGAAGCAAGTCCAAAGCGCCGGAAGCTTCGGCAACCGGTGTAAATCCGCAGGCGTCGCAATTTATTTCGCCCCGGCTCTTCACATAACAACCGCGGGTAATGGTTCCATCCGGATCAACATTGATGAGAATATCATCGTGGCAATGCCAGTGATTATCTATCTGGGCTTTGAGCCTTCCCGCTGAATTTAAGATGGGAAAGCCTGCCTTTTTCAGCTTTAATAATTTCTCAATAGCGAAACGCCTTTCTTCCGGAGAAAGCGCAAGGTTTTCTTCACCCTGATTGTAGGGATAGAAAAATTGAACTGTCATGCCTTGGATTGCGAGCGTTTGCCGGACCAGCTTTGCCAGGGATTCCACGTCCTGCCAGTTGCGGCGATTCAGTGTGCAATGAATAAAAATCCGGGGATGTCTTGTATCCTTTATGTTTGACCAAATACGGTCAAAAGATGCGCTTCTCAATTCATCATGCGTTTCTTTCAGACCGTCGAGGCTTACCCACAATGTATGGCATGGAATGTCCAGGGGCAATGTACCGTTTGTGGTGACCGCCACGCGCAGAAAGAGTTTTCTGGCGTAACGGACAAGATCGTGAAAACGATAGGGTCCGTCACGCCAAAGCAGTGGTTCACCACCTTCAAAGACAATGATGCGGGTGCCGGCTTTGTGCAGGTTGTCCATTGCTTCAATGGCCTTATTCCAGGACATGGACGATTCAGTCTTGCCGGAACGAAGATGAAACGGGCAGGCGCGGCAGGCCAGGTTGCATCGATAAGTCACTTTAAAGCTGGCCAGCAGGGGAATTTTACGGTTTAATATTTTTCTTTGCAGAAAAAACCATGACAGATTAAGCGGCCAGGATAAATTCGCGGAGTGTAAGTTCTTTTTGTCTTTCATCGGGAAAATGTCTCTTTTGCTGAAACTATAGAAACAAAAGGAATGTCTGTCAATATCACAAAAAATAATCACCACGCTGACCATTGGTTAAAGTCAAGTTTTCCCTAATAAAATCAAAACTAAAACTTTTCACAAACCGTTGCTTTGGTTACTGAAAATTATAGGTAAATTGATGTAAGTATTGATTGACATAACCCGATGAGACCTTATATTATCCCCAACGTAAAATAATCCAGAGGTGAAAAGATGAAGGATATTTATTCGGCAATAAAAGTTTCTGAGAATGTTTACTGGGTTGGCGCGATTGACTGGACCATTCGCGATTTTCACGGTTATACAACACCGCACGGCAGCACTTACAACGCCTATCTGGTGATGGCGGACAAGATTACCTTAATTGATACAGTGAAGAAGCCTTTCATGGATGAAATGATCGCCCGAATCAAATCCGTCGTCGATCCTTCCAAAATAAAATATATCATTTCCAATCATTCCGAAATGGATCACTCCGGATGTCTGCCGGAGGTGATTGATCTGATCAAACCGGAGAAGGTGTTTGCTTCAGCGGTGGGTGTGAAAACTTTGCAGGAACTGCTGCATCACCGGCATGACATTATTCCTGTCAAAGATGGCGAAGCGTTGAGTCTCGGCAATATGGATTTGAGATTTATGGAAACGCGCATGATTCACTGGCCGGACAGCATGTTTACCTATCTGGCCAAGGATGAACTTTTGTTTTCGCAGGATGCTTTCGGCATGCATCTGGCGACACAGGAGCGTTTTGCGGATGAAATTCCGGCCGCGACGCTGGAATACGAAGGCGCGACTTACTACGCCAATATCGTCCTGCCATATTCTCCGGTTGTTTTAAAAGCCCTGGAGAAGGTGGCTTCAGCGGGATTGAAAATCAACGTTATCGCTCCCGATCACGGACCCGTCTGGCGCAAGGATATCGGCTGGATTATCGATCTCTATAAAAAATGGGCGGTACAAAAACCCACGGCCAAGGCGGTTGTGGTTTATGCGACGATGTGGCATTCCACCGAAAAAATGGCCCGAGCCATCAGCGAATCTCTGTCACAGTCGGGCATTAAGGTAAAACTCTTATCGATGAACGAAACGCACCGCAGCGAAGTTGTTTATGAAGTGTTGGATGCCGGCGCGCTGATTGTTGGATCGCCGACACTCAACAACAATATTCTGCCGCAGATGGCCGATGTGATGACTTATTTGAAGGGTCTGAAACCCGCCAACAAGATAGGCGCCGCCTTCGGTTCTTACGGTTGGAGCGGGGAATCGGTAAAAAATCTGGAAGCGATGCTGAAAGAAATGAAAGTTGATGTTATTGCGGAATCCATAGCGGTGAAAAACGCTCCCGGCGATGATGTTCTGGAAAAATGTCATCACCTTGGCAAAAAAATAGCTGAAGAACTGCTCAAAAGAATATAAACAATAAAAAGGAGATGAAAAAATGAAAAAATACGTATGTGGTGTCTGCGGTTATGTTTACGATCCGGTCGAAGGTGATGCTGAAGGCAACGTTCCGGCCGGAACGCCGTTTGAAAAATTACCCGATGATTGGTCATGCCCTGTGTGCGGCGCGGCCAAGGACGAATTCTCGCCGGAATAAACGATACAGGTGTCTCAATGGATAAAATAAAAGATGCGTTGAATCAGGCGTATATAGGTGAAGCCAAGGCGGCACTGCGATTGAAGGTTTACGCGCAAAAGGCTGAAGATGAAGGCTATAAACAGATGGCGAAACTCTTCCGCGTTGTATCTTTTTCGGAAGAAATCCACGGCGCGAGAGCATTGAAAGTTCTCCGGGAAATCAAAAGTACCGAAGAAAATCTGGCCGCCAGTTTCGAATCGGAAAAACAGGTTGCTGAAATCGCTTACGATCAGTTTGTGAAACTGGCCGAAGCGGAGGGGAACAAAGAGGCTGTTTTACATTTCAGTCAGAGCCGGGATGTCGAAGAAACTCACGCCAAACTTTACAAACAGGCCATGAATCATTTTATGGAAGAACGGGAAACGAATTACTATGTCTGCAAACTTTGCGGCTATGTGGCGGATGGCGTTCTGCCGGAAGAATGTCCGGTTTGCGGGGCCAAGGCAAAAATGTTTGTGGCTTTTGAACAATAAAAAACGTCTCCTGTCGGCTCTTTCTCTTCGAATGGCTGAAAAGGTTCCAGGGAAGAAAATGCGCTTTTTGTCCAGAATCACAGGGACATTATTCTTTTTGTTTCTTTTATGGCCCGTAACGGTTGTTGGTCAGGAAAAGCCTCTCTGGGAAATCGGTATCGGTGTGGGCATGCTCCAGATGCCCGATTATCGGGGTGCAGACGAAGGGAAGATATATTTTCTTCCGTATCCCTACGCCGTTTATCGCGGCGATTTCCTGAAGATAGATGAACAGCGTATTTCCGGACAGATTTTTAAAACAGACCGGGTTGTGCTGGATTTCAGCGGTTTTGGTTCTGTGCCGGTGGACAGTAACGATAATGACGCCCGCAAGGGTATGCCGGACCTGGATCCGACTTTTGAATTGGGACCGGCTTTGAAAATCAAACTGTTGAATGATAAAGATTATAAAATCAAAATGGACATCACGCTGCCCGTGCGCGCTTTTTTTTCCACAGATTTTTCCCGCGTGCGTCATGAGGGCTGGGTATTCAGTCCGCGGTTGAACTTTATGAAAAACGATCTGATTCCCGGTACCGGTTTAAATCTGGGCGTGTCCGCCGGACCGATGTTTGCCGACAGCGGTTATCACGATTACTACTACAGCGTAAAGCACCCGTACGCGAATGCAAGGCGTCATGAATATTCGGCGGATGGCGGATACAGCGGTTCAACCTTGACGATCGGTTTGAGCAAATCCTACAAACAATTCATTTTCAACGCGTTCATCAGCGCCGATTTTCTGCAGGGAGCATCCTTCGAAGACAGTCCGCTGGTGAAAAGGGAAACGTCCATCATGAGCGGACTTGGTGTTTCCTGGATTTTGCTCCAGTCGAAAAAAATGGTGAATGTGGAAAAATAAAAAAAGAGGAATTATTTTTTTGATACGGAGGTGAGTTTATGCTCATGATCATTACGCGCTGGTTGATCATTACCGTGGCGATTTTGCTTGCGTCAAAATTTGTGCCGGGCATTCATGTCGATAATCTTTCAACGGCGGTGATTGCCGCCTGTGTTTTGGGACTCATCAATGTCTTTATCCGGCCGATTTTTGTCGTGCTGACCCTGCCTCTGAGTATCCTGACGCTCGGATTGTTTTATTTCTGTATTAATGCCCTGATGCTGATGCTTGCCGCTTATGTTGTTTCAGGCTTTGAAGTGAAAAGCTTTTTCGCGGCCTTTTTCGGCTCACTGATTATCAGTCTGGTCAGCTGGCTGGCCAATTCCTTCATCTCCACGCATAAAATTGTGAAAACGGATGATCCCGATTATATTGACTTGAAAAAAGGGGGCGACGGCAAATGGCGGTAGGCGCGACCCTTGATTTGACACCGGCGATGAAGCAGTATGTGAAGATCAAGGAAAGTCATCCTGATTGTATTTTGCTTTACCGGATGGGTGATTTTTATGAGATGTTTTTCGAAGATGCCGTGACCGCCGCGCCCGTTCTGGAAATCACACTCACCTCCCGCAACAAAGGCAAGGAAGACAGTGTGCCGCTTTGTGGATTCCCTTATCACGCGGCTTCCGCCTATATTACCAAACTGGTGGAAAAGGGTTTCAAGGTGGCGATTTGCGAACAGGTTGAAGACCCGAAAAAAGCCAAGGGCATCGTCAAACGGGAAGTCATCAGGGTCATCACGCCAGGCTTGGTGCTGGATGAGGAAAATCTCGCGGCGGGAGAAAACAATTATCTGGCCTGTCTCTGTGCCGGCAGGAATATGCTGGGGCTGGCATTTCTGGATATTTCCACCGGAGAATTTCAGATCAGTGAGTTCAGCGATCGTGATTTTTTTTTCACGGCAATCGCAGGGCTTGATTTTAAGGAATTGCTGCTGCCCTCGGATTTTCCTGACAAGATTTTGCTCAAAACGCTGCTGATGCAAATGCCGGAACTCCGGATGAACATTCTGGATGACGGGTATTTTCAGTCAGCAAATGCTGAAGCGATGCTTGATCAAAATTTTTCCGCCGAAGCCCTGACGCGCTCCAGAATCAAAGAATTTCCGGCTCTGCTGAAGGCGGCCGGCGCCATTTTAAACTACGTCAACCAGACGCAGAAAATCAAACCCCGGCACGTGAACGAAATCAAATGGTATTCGACGGACCATCATCTCCTGCTTGACGATACCGCGCGCCGCAATCTGGAAATCTTTGCGACCATTCAGGGGAGTTCCCGCGCCGGCTCTCTATTTTCCCTTTTTCAGGAAACGCTGACGCCGATGGGAACACGCCGCCTGCGCTGGTGGATGAATTACCCGCTGGTTGATGTTGAAAAAATTAAAGCCAGGCTGGCCGCCGTCGCGGAATTTAAAAATGATCACATCCTGCGGGCGAATCTGCGCAAAATTCTTGCCCGTATTTATGATCTGGAAAGGCTGGCCGGCCGGGTCTCGCTCAGGGTGGCCAATCCCCGTGATCTGGTCGCGCTGAAGATTTCTCTTCTGGCAATACCGGAATTAAAATCAATGCTGGCTGATTGTACAGCGCCGGCGGTCGCTTCCATCCGCTCCCGTTTGCTGGAGATGTCCGCCGTTGTGGAATTGATCGGGCGGGCTCTCATCGAGGATCCGCCGCCAAAGATTCAGGATGGCGGTTTCATGGCGATCGGCTATGATGAAGAGCTGGATCAACTACGCTTCATCAGTCGCGACGGGAAGCAATGGATTGCATCGCTGGAAGCGGAAGAAAGAAAAAAAACAGGGATCCATTCGCTGAAAATCGGTTTCAACAGCGTTTTCGGCTATTACATTGAAGTCACCAAGGCCAACGCCGAGCTGGTACCCGATTCATACATCCGCAAACAGACGCTGGTTAACGCGGAACGGTACATTAACCAGGAACTGAAGGAATTCGAACAAACCGTATTAAACGCTGAAGAAAAAATCAGAGCGAGAGAACAGGATCTTTTTCTTGCCCTGCGGGAAAATCTTGATCAGTATATTACTGATATACAGAGCAATGCGGGCCTCATTGCCGATCTGGACGCCCTGACGGCCCTGGCGGAAGTGGCCGAAAAATATCATTTTGTCTGTCCGGAAATTAATGACGATGACACCATCGACATCAGGGACGGACGCCATCCTGTTGTGGAAACCGCCCTAAAAAATGAAGGTTTTGTGCCGAACGATTGTCTGCTGGATTTGCAGGATAACAAGCTTCTGGTGATCACCGGACCGAACATGGCGGGCAAATCCACTTACATCAGGCAGGTGGCCTTGATTGTTTTATTGGCCCAAATGGGCAGTTTCGTGCCTGCAGCCGGAGCGAAGATCGGTGTTGTTGATAAAATATTCACCCGTGTCGGTGCCTCGGACAGTCTGATTAAAGGACAGAGCACCTTTATGGTCGAGATGACGGAGACGGCGGAGATCCTGAAGAACGCGACGTCGCGCAGCCTGGTCATCATTGACGAAGTGGGCAGAGGCACGTCCACGTTTGACGGTTTGAGCATTGCCTGGGCGATTGCAGAATACATTCATGATTTTCAGGGGAGAGGCATAAGATCGCTCTTCGCAACCCATTATCATCAACTCATTGATCTGGCTGTAACGAAAAACGGGGCGAAAAATTATAACATTGCGGTTAAGGAATGGGGGGAAAAGATCATTTTTCTGCATAAGATCGTGGAAGGCGGTACCAGCCGCAGTTACGGGATTGAAGTGGCGCGCATTGCCGGCGTGCCGAAAGAAGTGATCACCCGCGCCAGGGAAATCCTGCGCAATCTGGAAAAGGGAGAATTTGATGAAATCGGCATGCCCCGTATTGCGCGGGGGATTCGTGACGTAAAAAATACAAGTCCTCAGTTAAGTCTCTTTACGAGACGGGAGAGCGCCATGGCCCGTGAAAATAAAGAACAGGAAATTATCAATGAGCTGAAAAGTATTGATATTCAATCCATGTCGCCGTTGGAAGCGCTCAACAAATTAAGTGAACTTCAAAACAAGATTCCGGAATAGGTCATCGTTTGTCACGAAACTGGCAAGCGGGAGATATTTCTATCTCCCGCTTTGAAGGGGGGTAAAGCTCAAGAGAAGGATCTTAGAAACACATTCCCGGGCCGGATGCACCGCCGCATCGTTTTCCTCCGCGGGGGGCGAACCCCGGTTCTTTATCCCAGCCCAGGGCTGCCAGTTTTTCTTTTTGTTCCGCTGTCATTAGTTTGTTGATTTCCAGACGAAAAGCGGTTCTTTTATCTTCCAGTTGGTCGCGCAGAGCGCGAACTTCTTTTTGTTTGGCGTTGATTTTATCCTTGTCCGGATTAACCTGCAGCCAGAGTTTTCTTAATTCCGCGGACTTGTCGAACATTTTTTCTCTAATCGGTCTGACCTCTTTCTTGTGATTCAAGAACAGCGCATCAAACTTCGATCTTTGTTCGTCGGTGAGACTCAGTCTTTTAAATAGAAAATTACCGCAGTATCCTCCGCATCCTTCTTCGTCAAAATTTCTCCATCCCTGACAATCCCCTCTGCCTCCATGGTGACCGAAAGCAAAAGCAGGCACGGTTAAAATCAAGGCGATCAAAATTGCCGCCGATGTTATGAATAATTTTTTCATGGTGAATCTCCTTATCATTTTTTCTGTTTCATATTAAAGCAAATGGTATGCCATAATATTACTGCTTTCGTAAGATATTGAAATTAAAAAGATTATAAAAAAATCTTAAAATACGAGTTGAATAAGCAGTCATCAGTGGATACTATATATCCAACTATGAATATCCATCTGGATAATATGTATCCAGAAAATAGACGGTATTTATTGTGAGACTCAAATTTCAAAAACGAAGTACATTGAAATTTGTAAGTCAAACAATCCCGCACAGCGGAGGGTGTAAAGCCCCCTCAGCGTGCTGCGGAATAGTCTCCAAAGTTTGCTTTGGGATTCATACCCGTGATTGCCATGAATAAAGCAAAAAGAAAAATACGTTTTGATATTTCATACTGGGTGACGGTCAGCGCGGTAGCCGTGCTGGGCGTTATTTTATTGATGATGGCTGTGGCGCACTTCCAATGGCAAAAGGAAAAGGCCGTTTCCATATTGCTGGAAAAAGGAGCGACGTTGATCAACTCTTTTGAAGCGGGACTGCGTAACACGGCGGATGATCAAAACAGAATATTTCATCTGCGAAAGTTACTGATGGCCACAGCCCAGCAACCGGATATCGACTATCTCATTGTTACTGACCCTCAGGGCAATGTCATCGCGGACAGCGATCCTTCCATGATTGAACAGAAATACGGTCTGGATCTGGATTTGATGCATCTTCAGACAAATCGCGAGATGATGTGGCGTCAGACGGCAAATCCGGAAGGTGCCGATACCTTTGAAGTGTATCGAGGCTTTTCCCCTTCTCCTGCGGATGATCTTAAAAATCAAAATGTATTCATAATTTTTGTCGGCTTTAATATGGATAAAATAGAAAAAGCCGCTGCCCTGGATAAGCGCAATGCTATCATTTTCATGCTTATTCTGCTGCTGGTCGGTTCTTCGGCCATCGTTTCTCTTTATCTGGTGTGGGACTATCGTCTGACCCGCACCTCCCTTTCCCGCATGAAGGTTTTTTCAGAGACGCTGGTCAGGAACCTGCCCATCGGGCTGATTGCTCTGGATCATCATGATGAAATGATCCGATGCAATGAAAAGGCGGGGGACATCTTGAAAATGATTTCTCCTGGTTCTTCCGGCCTGGAACGAGTGGATGCGCTGCCCAAGCCGCTGAAAGAATTGATCAATGAGTTGCCGGAAAAGGGAGGCCTTGTGGAGCGTGAACTTGAAATTACCGTGCCGCAAACGGGACAGTGCATCCTGGAGACGGTTGCCGCCGGTCTTATGGATGATGGTGAATCCGCGGGCAGGATTCTGATGATTCGTGACGTTACGCAGATCCGTCAGATGGAGCAGGAAGTCGCCCGGAGCCGCCATCTTTCTTCCATCAGTTCACTGGCCGCGGGAGTGGCGCATGAAATCAGAAATCCTCTCAGTTCCATCAAGGGATTTGCCGTCTATCTGAAAGGAAGATTATCGGCGGACGGCGACGATAAAAAAACAGCGGATATCATCATCGAAGAAGTGGAAAGATTGAACCGCGTCATCACGCAGTTGATAGAATTTGCACGTCCTCTGGAATTGAAAAAGGAAAGAACGTCCCTTGCGGATTTAATCGGTCATGCGATGAAATTAACGGAAGCGGAGAAGGTGAAAAATAATATTACGGTGATCCTGAACGTACCGGATGATGTTCCACCGGCGAACGTCGATCCCGACAAAGTCAAACAGGTTTTACTCAATATCCTGCTCAATGCCCTGGCGGCGATGAAAAGCGGCGGCAGACTGGAAATCAATTTGAAGAGAGAAAAAGAAAATGTTCTGATCGAAGTGACGGACAGCGGTATGGGAATAGCCGCAGCGGATTTACCGCGCATCTATGATCCCTATTTCACGTCCAAACCGGCGGGGACCGGTCTCGGCCTGGCGGTGGTGCAGAAAATCATGGAAGCGCATGGCGGACGAATAATCGTGGAAAGCGTGGAAGGGATGGGAACAACAGTATCTCTAATCTTCCCGATATGGAAAGAATGAGGAAGGAGCAACAATGAATACGGAACAGACCATACTGGTTGTGGATGATGATTACGCGCACCGCCTGATGCTAAAAAAACTGCTCGGTGGCTGGGGATATGCAGTACTCGAGGCTGATGACGGTGCCGTTGCGATTGAAGCCGTACGTCAAAAGTCCTTTGATCTGATTTTGATGGATATTCGAATGCTCAACGTGTCCGGTATTGAGGCGCTTGAGCAGATCAGGATCATTAATCCGGTTGTTCCGGTAATAATCATGACAGCGTATGCTTCCGTGGAAACGGCGGTCAACGCCATGAAAAAAGGCGCTTACGATTATCTGACGAAGCCGCTGGATTTTGATGAACTTAAAATTGTCATTGCGCGTGCCACGGAACACAACCGTTTGAAACTGGAAAATGAAAATCTGAAAATCAGACTGGAGCGGCAGTTTGATCGTCAGAATATCATCGGTCGGAGCCTTCCCATGAGCAGGCTTCTGGAAACAGTTGCCCAGGTGGCTCCCACGGAGGCCACCGTGTTGATTACCGGAGAATCGGGAACAGGCAAGGAGATAATTGCCAACGCCATTCATTACAACAGCCCGCGCAAGCAGGCGTCTTTTGTCAAAATCAACTGTGCCGCCCTTACGGAAACCCTTCTGGAGTCGGAACTTTTCGGTCATGAAAAAGGTGCCTTTACGGGCGCGGAACGCAGGCGCGAAGGAAAATTTGTTCAGGCGCACGGTGGCACGCTGTTTCTGGATGAGGTCAGCGAGATGTCCAGGGCGATGCAGGTCAAACTGCTGCGTGTTTTACAGGAAAGAGAAGTGACCCGCGTGGGTGGATCGGAACTGCTGAAGATTGACGTGAGGGTTATCGCCGCCTCTAATAAGGACTTAAAAGATGAAATACAAAAAGGAAATTTCCGGGAGGATTTGTTTTACCGGTTGAATGTCGTTTCTTTAAATGTGCCGCCGTTGCGTGAAAGAAGGGAAGATATTCCTTTAATGGCACAGCATTTTCTGGACGTCTTTGCCGGACGCAACCATAAGGCGATCAGGGGCTTTACACCGCGGGCCCTGGAAAAGATTATGGCGTATCACTGGCCGGGCAACATCCGGGAATTGATGAATGCCGTTGAAAGGGCGGTTATTCTGGCCAGGGCGGATGTTCTGGATGAAGAGGAAATCGCTCTGATTATGGAAGATCGTGGCGGCAAGGAAGATATAACCGTGCCTGAACGCTCTTTGCCGAATTTGTCTCTGGAGGATATTGAGAAACAGAGTATTCTGGAAATGTTGAAGAATTGCGGCGGCAATAAAAGCGAAACGGCACGCCGTCTGGGAATAACCAGAAAAACACTGCGGACTAAATTGCAGAAGTATCAAAAAGATCAATGAGATGATCGTGGTGCCGGGAAGTCTTATGGATTTATTTAAGAGCCGTTCGCTGTTTTGGCCGGCAAGTATATGGAAAATGAGGTGCCGCTGTTCACCGCAGATTCCACGGTGATCAGGCCGTTATGACTTTTAATGATCGAGTCACTGACGGATAATCCCAGACCTATTCCCCCATGTTCTTTCGTTTTCTTTGTTGTAAAGTAGGGATCAAAGATTCGGGAAAGATTTTTTCGGGGAATACCGATTCCGTTATCTTTGATAATAACCCGGACATAGTGGCCCACGCCCAGTGATCTGATGTTCGTGCTGGTTGTCGTATTGTCCGCGGTGACTTCCACAATTCCGCCGTCGGGCATAGCCTCTTTGGCATTCACCAAGATATTTTCCGCTACCTGTTTGATCTGAGCGGCATCCACTTCACATGCCCAGAGATCTTCCTGAATGGAAAAATTACACGTTATGTTGGAATTCTCGAATACTTTTTCGGCAACTTCCCGCCAGATAGGTCCGATATTTTCCAGTTTGCGCACTGAAAAACCGCCCTGCGCGAATGTAATCAGCCGGTGAGCCAGCGCTTTGGCCTGCAACCCGGCTCTTTCGGCAACGGCCAGGCCATCTTCCAGCATTTTGTCTTCGTCGCTGGCGGAAATTTTTGCAAGAAAAACATTTCGGAGAATGGCGGTAAGGAGGCTGTCAAAATCCTTGGCCACGCCGTCGGCGAAGGTTCCCAGAGACTCCAGTTTGGTTCTCTGGAGAAGTTCGTCCTGCGCCATTTTCTGTTCGGTAATGTCTTCCAGCGTTTCCATTGCGCCGAACAGGTTACCGCTTGAATCTTTCAGGCCGGCCGCGGTAATGCGGATCCATTTTCCACGGTCGCCCATATCTTCGAAAAATTGTGTCACTTCATAAGCATCTTCCAGAAATTTTGATTTACTCCATCTGTTCGCATAGAACTTTTCGAACTCGCTCGTCCGGGCATCCAGAATGAGATCGGCCAGACATGGACGTGGCGAAGCATAAAAAGCACGCCATTGCTGATCAGTGTTCAGAACCTCACCGGGTTTGATTTTACTTAATGCCTGCAGCGCCCTGTTCCAGTACATCACCTTATGCTCCCGGGAGATAACGAAAGCCGGAATCGGTGAGCCATGAATAATGCTGATGAGTTTCTGTTCATCTTTGTGACCGCGCCAACGCCATATGGCGTAAATAATGCTGGCGATGATTGCCATGCACAAAACGAAAATAAAAATGAAAATATAATAACGGTTCATATCACTACAAACTGATTAAACGTTTGCCGCCAGCCAGTCTCCGATCTCGCTGGTGGACATCCCCATCTTACCGGCATCCAGACTTTTGATTTTTCCGCTTTCCAGCAGTTTAATCACGGCTTTTTCCACTCTTTGAGCGGCTTTGTCTTCTCCCAGCGTTTCCAGCATCATGCCGCCCGCGCAGATCGCTGCCAGAGGATTAATAACGTTCTTACCCGTGTATTTCGGGGCGGAGCCACCGATGGGTTCAAACATGGATACGCCGTCAGGATTAATGTTGCCTCCCGCCGCAATGCCCATTCCGCCCTGCACCATCGCGCCCAGATCGGTAATGATATCGCCGAACATGTTATCCGTTACGATAACGTCGAACCATTCGGGATTCTTGACCATCCACATGCAGGTTGCATCCACATTGACATAGTCGGTTTTTATTTTGGGATATTCCTTGGCCAGTTCATGGAAAGTTCTTTCCCACAGATCGAACGCGTAGGTTAAAACATTTGTTTTGCCGCAAAGCGTTAATTTGTTGGCCTTGTTTCTTTTTTCCGCATACTGAAAAGCATAGCGCAGACAGCGCTCAACGCCTTTTCTGGTATTGATGGATTCCTGAATGGCCACTTCATCAGGAGTTCCCTTTTTGAGAAATCCACCGCCGCCGGTGTAGAGCCCTTCCGTGTTTTCCCGAACGACGACGAAATCGATATCCTGCGGTCCCTTGTCTTTGAGCGGACAGGGAACATTCGGATACAACTTGACCGGTCTTAGATTAATATATTGGTCAAGCTCGAAACGCATTCGCAGGAGAATGCCTTTTTCCAGGATGCCCGGTTTGACATCCGGGTGACCTATGGCTCCGAGATAAATAGCATCAAATTTCTTGAGTTCTTCCAGAACAGAATCCGGAAGAATTTCTCCGCTTCTTTTGTAGAGCTCTCCGCCCAGATCATAGTGGACGAGATCATATTTTATGGATTCGGACGCTGCTACGGCTTTGAGAACTTTCAGGCCCTCGGCCACGACTTCCGGTCCTGTCCCGTCACCGGGAACGACAGCGATTTTAAAAGATTTTAATGAACTCACATCAACCTCCTGTATTGAGAGCAGAAATAATTCTTATTAAAGTGAAATTCTTAGCGCAATGAACTTCTGAAGTCAATGCCAAAAGCACGCGAGAATCACGCCTAAAGTATTTGCAAGTATGTGCAAAGAATGTTAATTAATACAATGAGTAAAAGATAATGAAAAACCCGCCGGAAACGGCAGGAGTTTTTTGGAGGTGATTATGGGAGAAGGAATCGGCGATTACACAAAAAACATAGTTGATTTGAGAAGGCATATGTGGATGGCTGGTGTGGAGGTGGAATTAAGGCGCCTTATCTGGCAGATTGCCGTTGTGGGTAAATATATTTCCGCTAAGATTCACGAATCCAACCGAAAGCTTGCCGGTCTGAAAAATGTTTACGGCGATGATCAGATGGCTCTCGATCGCGCCTCCGATGAAATCCTGAAAAATCAGTTGGAGTTTTCCGGTTTTGTCCGTGAATATGCATCCGAAGAACTGGAGGATATCGTTAAAATAGGAACAGGCACGGAAAAATATATTGTGACCGCTGATCCGCTTGATGGTTCGTCTCTTGTTGATACCAATCTCGCCATCGGTACGATTATCGGTATTCATAAAGATTCCGTTCTGGATTGTGGCCGCAATACCATGGTGGCGGCTCTCTATATCACCTATGGACCTTTAATGACGATGATTTATTCGGCGGGAAAGGGGTCTCATGAATTTGTGCTCAATCGTGAGGGCGAATACGTTTTGTCTGAAGAAAATATCAAGCTGAAAGAAAAGGGTTCGATCTTTTCACCGGGTGGTCTGCGCCGTGACTGGACTCCCGAGCATCTTCAGTTTGTCGAAAAACTGGAAAGCGACGGTTATAAACTGCGTTACAGCGGAGGTTTTGTCCCCGACATCAATCAGGTCTTGATTAAGAAAGGAGGCCTGTTTACCTATCCCGCTTTGAAAAAGTCGCCCAAAGGCAAATTGCGGTTGCTGTTTGAATTGCAGCCCATGGCTTTTATTACGGAACAGGCCGGAGGTATGGCTACCGACGGTCAACAGGACATTCTTTCCGTCAAGGTGGAAACCATCAATCAACTTTCGCCGATTTATATCGGCAGTTCTTATGAAGTGCAGTTGGCCAAACAAATGTTATTAAAATAAACTGAACCATTGAGAATGGTAAGGAGCGATTATGATTTACAAAGATAAAGAAGAATTGAAGCAGAAATGTTTGAAGATTATTGCGATTGACGGCAATGATGTTGTCATTTTAAATGAAGGAAAGTTGGCCGGGGAACTTATTGACGATTTGATTTACACGGCGGTATTCAGCGCCGATCAGGCAACTCAGGAGGCCGCCCGCTGGCTGATCCGGCGTGCGGGAGCGGCGTTGGGAATCATTTCTTCTTCCATTCAAACGCTTTATGAAGCGATGGGACGTGAAGAGGCGAAAGGATTCACCGTTCCGGCCATCAACATCCGGGGCATAACGTATGATACGGCTCAGGCTGTTTTCCGTGCGATCAATAAAGGCAAGGTTGGTCCGGTTATTTTTGAAATCGCCCGTTCGGAAATTGATTACACAAAACAGAGACCGGTTGAATATTCCTGCGCGGTGATTGCCGCCGCGATTAAAACCGGTTATCGCGGTCCTGTTTTCCTGCAGGGTGATCATTTTCAGGTGAGCGCAAAAAAATTTGCCGCCGATGCCGCCAAAGAAACACAGGCGGTGAAAAATCTCATCTGGGAAGCGATAGAGGCCGGATTCTACAATATCGATATAGATACCTCCACCCTGGTGGATTTATCCAAACCCACTATCCGGGAACAGCAAAAGACGAATTACAGTCTCGCGGCGGAACTGACCACAATGATCCGCGATCTGGAACCGGAAGGTATCACCATATCGGTGGGCGGTGAGATCGGAGAAGTCGGAGGGAAAAACAGCACGGTGGAAGAGCTGGAAGCCTATATGGACGGGTATCTGGAAGAACTTAAGAAACACGGAGAATCGCTCAAGGGGATCAGTAAAATCAGTGTGCAGACGGGCACAACGCACGGCGGCGTTCCGCTGGCGGACGGCACGGTTGCCAAGGTTAAAATTGATTTCGACGTGCTGGAAAAATTATCAGCGCTAGCCCGTTCCAAATACGGTCTGTCCGGAGCGGTGCAGCACGGCGCTTCCACACTTCCCGACGAAGCCTTTGACAGATTCCCGGCTGTGGCGACGGCCGAGATTCATCTGGCCACCGGCTTTCAGAATATCATTTACGACAGCGCTCAGTTTCCGAAAGATCTAAAAAAGAAGATTTATGAACATTTGAAAACCGTGTGCAAGGACGAATGGAAGGAAAAAGATACGGAAGAACAGTTCATTTACAAGACCCGCAAAAAGGGGTTTGGTCCTTTCAAGCAGGATATGTGGGACCTGCCGGCTGATATCCGCGAAAAAATCGGCGCTGAGCTGGAGAAACAGTTTTCATTCTTGTTTGAAAAACTGAAGATGAACAACACACAGGATCTGATCAAAAAATACATTAAGCCGGTCGATGTGCCACTGGCCATACCTGCTTCCCTGAAATGAAAGCGGCAATTTTAGAGCAGATAACCAGTTTAAAGGAAAACAAAGAGCCGCTAAAAATAATCGAGATGCCCTCACCGGAAATTAGCGGAAACGAAATTCTGGTCAAGGTATCGGCCTGCGGCGTCTGCCATACAGAACTTGATGAGATTGAAGGTCGAACACCTCCAACGCGATTACCTGTTATTTTGGGACATCAGGTTGTCGGTGTTGTTGCTAAAACTGGAAAATCATCGCAAAAGTTCAAGAGAGGGGACAGGGTCGGTGTCGGTTGGATTAACGCCTCCTGCGGTTGCTGTCCTTTATGTCTTTCCGGTCATGATAATCTCTGTCCCGATTTCAAGGCCACTGGTAGAGACGTTTCCGGGGGGTATGCGCAATATTTGTCGGTAGCTGAAGATTTTGCCTTTGCCATTCCCGAGGTATTTTCCGATATTCAGGCTGCGCCGCTTTTGTGTGCCGGTGCGATCGGGTATCGTTCCTTGCGATTGACCAATCTGGTTGATGGACAGCGTCTGGGACTGACCGGATTCGGCGCTTCCGCGCATCTTGTATTGAAAATGGTTCACCACAGGTATCCTCGCACGGAAATATTTGTTTTCGCCCGCAGTGAAAAAGAGCAAAAGTTTGCCCTGGAGCTCGGAGCCGTTTGGGCGGGCGATACAGGACAGGCCTCCCCAAAAAAACTTCACGCCATTATTGACACAACGCCTGTCTGGAAACCGGTTGTGGAGGCTCTTAAAAATCTGGAGCCGGCGGGAAGGCTTGTCATAAACGCGATACGCAAAGAAGAAACAGACAAAAATTTTCTTTTAAAGCTGGATTACTCCAATCATCTCTGGATGGAAAAAGAAATCAAAAGTGTCGCTAATGTGGCACGTCGGGATATTGAGGAATTTCTGCAACTGGCCGCTCAGATACACATCATTCCGGAAACCGAAGAATATGGACTCGAAGAAGTCAATCGTGCCCTGGTGGATTTGAAAGAGGGAAAAATCCGCGGCGCCAAAGTCTTAAGAATAGATTGATTTTTTAACGGCAATCTGCCAGATTACGACAAAGAATATCCTGAGATAGCTTTATATACGCGGGTGACTATGATGAAAATAGCCAATGTCGATGAAATGCGATTAATGGATCGCTATGCTATCGATAAACTGGGCATTGCCGAAGAAATCCTGATGGAAAACGCGGGCATTGCTTCTCTGAATGTGCTCAAGAATAAAATTGACCTTGGCCATAAAAAATTCGTCATCTTTTGCGGTCCCGGTAACAATGGGGGGGATGGGCTGGTTGTGGCCAGATTGATTCATTCTCAGGGCGGGCGCGTAAAAATATTTTTGTTAAGCGATGGCGCAAAATTCAAAGGTGCGGCCAAAACCAATTTTGATATCATTACCCGGTTGCCGGTAGACGTCGTCAAGCTAAATCATGCGGCTTCCGCCAAAAAGGATTTAGCGCATTGTGACGCGGTGATTGACGCCATTTTAGGCACCGGTCTGGATCGACCTGTTGCCGGATTGGCGGCTGATATTATTTCGCTGATCAATCAAAGTAGAAAAAAAGTTTTGTCTCTGGACATTCCTTCCGGTGTGAACGGCAACACGGGGCAAGTGATGGGTGTGGCTGTGCGAGCCGATGTTACCGTGACCTTCGGTTTGCCCAAAGTCGGCAACATGCTTTATCCTGGCCATGAACAGGGCGGAGAATTATGGGTCAGTCATATTTCCTTCCCGCCCTCTCTTTATGATCAAAGCAATCTGTTGATTCAGACCAATGATTATGTGGCTTTGCCCGAACGGCCGGTTGACACTTATAAAGGCGCCATGGGAGACGTTCTTTTTATCGCTGGGGCGGCCAATTATTACGGTGCTCCGTACTTTGCGGCCATGTCCTTTTTGAAATCGGGAGGAGGATATTCGCGTCTGGCCGCGCCGGGTTCGGTGGTTCCCGTTATTGCGAAGCGTGGTCGGGAAATTGTTTACCTGCCACAGGAGGAAACAGCCACCGGCAGCATGGCCTTGAAGAGTAAAAAAGAATTGCTGACGTTATCGGATAAAGTAGATATGGTGGTGATGGGACCGGGACTTTCCCTGCAGGAAGAGACGGTCAGCCTGATTCAGGCGATGGCGGCAGAAGTTAAAAAGCCGTTGCTCATTGACGGTGATGGCTTGACTGCGGTGGCTCAGAAACCGGAGATTTTGCGCCATCGAAAAGCACCAACCATTCTAACACCTCATACGGGCGAAATGGCGCGTTTAACCGGTCAATCAGCAGATCGCATCAACGCCGGGAAAATTGAGATTTTACAGGAAACAGCTAAAAAACTGAAAGCCATCATTGTTTTAAAAGGAGCGCATTCGCTTGTCGGTACGAGCGACGGCCATGTTTATATTAATTTAAGCGGAAACGCCGGCATGGCCACGGCCGGTTCGGGAGATGTCCTGACCGGTTGCATTGCCGCTATGTATGGCATGGGATTAAGTGCTGCAGAAGCAACGCGTAAGGGGGCATTCCTGCACGGTTATGCCGGAGATCTGGCGGCGGCCAAAAAAGGCACTGACGGGATCACAGCACAAGACATTATGGACTTTCTTCCGATGGCTTTAAAAAATGATCGTAACGGATTGGTCAATGCAAAATATTATAATCCCGAATGTGTTTAGTTGAGGATGTCCCGATTGAATAATTTTCTTTCAGATATTATATCCATCAACGGTAAAATGAATCTGCACCCGCTGACGCTCAAGTTCACGGGGGAATCAGCCCATCTGGAAGGTCCGTTTTTAAAAGATTATTACAGGTTATCCCTTGTCCATATTCGAATGTTTTTGATTTTTGGAGGAATCCTCTACGCAGCTTTCGGTGTGCTGGACGCGCTGCTGATGCCCAAGCAAATGCTCACCATCTGGTTGATTCGTTTGATTGTCATCGGTCCGGCTCTTATTCTGGTTCTGCTGCTGTCTTTTACGAATATCTTTGAGAAATACATCCAGCCGGTTCTTGCTTTGGCCTATATTATGGCAGGCGGTGGCATTGTGGCCATGATTGTTGTTGCTCCGCCACCGGTGAGTTATTCCTATTATGCAGGTTTGATGCTGACGTTTACCTGGGGGTACACGCTCATTCGTCTCTTTTTTACCTGGGCGACTTTTGCCGGATGGTTTCAGGTCGCTTTGTACGAAGTCGCAGCGGTATGGATAAATCCCACGCCATTTGATATTTTCATCGGTAATAACTTTTTCTTCATCAGCGCCAACATCGTGGGTATGATGGCCTGTTACACCATTGAGTTCTATGCGCGTCGTGACTTCTTCATGAAACGGCAACTGGAGATTGAGCAGGAGAAGGTCAATAAAATAAATTCAGAACTTGAAGAAAGGGTAAAAGAACGCACCGAGGATTATCGAAAGGTCAACGAAGCACTTCAAAATGAAATACAGGGTCACGAAAAGGCGAAAGAAAACCTGCAAACCGCTCTGGACAGTCTGAAAAAGTCGATTGGAGCCACGATTCAAGTGATGGTTTCCGCGGTGGAAGCCAGAGATCCCTATACCGCCGGGCACCAGTTGCGAGTGGCAAGCCTGGCGTGCGCCATAGCGGAAGAGATGGGCTTTCCACAGGACAAAATTGAAGGGATTCGTCTGGCCGGTTCCATCCATGACATTGGCAAATTATCCATTCCGGCGGAAATTCTGACGAAACCCACTAAGCTGTCCAATCTCGAGTTTTCTTTGATTAAAGAACACGCGACAAGCGGATATGAAATGTTGAAGCATATCGAATCATCGATGCCGCTGGCCGAAGTGGTTTACCAGCATCATGAAAGAATGGACGGTTCGGGCTATCCGAGAAAACTTAAAGGAGAGGAAATCCTTATTGAGGCTCGCATTCTGGCGGTTTCCGATGTTGTGGAATCGATCGCTTCCCACCGTCCTTATCGTCCGTCTCTGGGTATTAAATTTGCGTTGGAAGAAATTGAAAAAAATAAAGGAATCATTTATGACAGCGCCGTTGCGGATGCCTGTCTTAGATTATTTAGAGACAAAAAATACCAGCTTCCATAAACCGAGTTCATCAAGACCAGGAACTCTGCCGGATGTTAAGAAATTTTAAAATAAATCGAACATCAACACTAAACTCATGAGTATGTCACCTCAAACCAATAATCATAAGTATTACATCATGTATGATCCCACGACAGTGGATTTGATGGGGAAAATCGGCGATCAGCATTTTGAGACCGTGGATGTCGTTGAGTATTTAACAGGAAGAAAACTGGTGGATTGTCATGACGAAAATTACACGGACTTCCTGACCTTTGACACAAATCTGCTCAGAAAGGGCATGCTCGAACAAATGGCGATCGAACCTTATAAAGCGTATTATATCGCCAATCAGATCTGCCGGGCGGATCAGGAAGCGAAGGTGATTTTGGCCGATGACACCCGCAAAACGATCGGACAGATCATTTCAGAACAAGGTTATAAGCCGATAGCCGTTTTCATGTCTCTGATCAGTTCCACTTTTCCGACAGCGTGCGCGGCAACACTTGTTTTGAACAGGGCTGGAATTCCGGTGGTCATCGGCGGCATTCACGTTTCCACCAGTCCTCACGATATCGATATTTATCTGAACCGTTATCTCCCGCACCCCGAACTGGTTGCCCAGGTGATTGGCGCAGGTGACCTGTCCACCATTAAAGAAATCGTTGCGGATGTCAAAAATTCAAATTTGAAAAAGGCGTATTACGGGCAGATTCCGATTGAAGACGGTGTTTGGGGCTGTGATCGCGTCATCGAACTGCCTAAAATCAGGCCATACTTTATCGAAAAATTTCCGGTGATCGGTCCGCTGCTATCCCGGATCATCGAAACCAACGTGACCACGCCTTTTCTGGGGTGTCCGTTTTCATGCAGCTTCTGCTCCATCTCCTCATTTCCCGAAGAAAAAAGAAGGTTCACGTCCCGCACACCGGAAGACTTTACCGCTGAATTGCTGGAGAAGCAGAAAAACGGTGCCAATTTAAAAAACCGGTTTTATTTTATTTCACCGGATAATCTTTTGTTTGGCGGGAAAAAATTACACGATGTGCTGGATGCCATGATTGAGAGTCCGCTGAAGATCAACTACGCCGCGCAAATCAGCATCGACGTGGCCGATAGTGAAAAGCTTCTGGAAAAATTAAGGCGATCCGGCGCCTCCCATTTTTTTATCGGGCTGGAATCGCTGGATATCAGAAATCTGGAAGTCGTTGGAAAAAACATTGTGGCGAAAATCAAGCAAGCTAAAACAACGGTTGAAGAATATTACGCATCGAGAATAAAAAGAATTCAGGATTACGGCATTTCCATTCATGGAGCGTTTATGTTCGGTATGCCGTTCGATTATTTTCATTCCCTGGAAGATCATTCAGGAAGAAAAATTGTCGAATTCTGCGCGAAAAACAATATCGGCATTCAACCCACATGTCTGAGCAATCTGCCCGGCTCACTTGATTTTATCAAAGGCCTGAAAACGGGTGAATTGATTTACGGGAATCCGGGATCCATGGATTATTTCTGCTCCCTGACCATTGCCGATTTGACGGAGAGCAATCGCCGAATTCCCGATACCTTGTTTAACAGCCCGCTGGTGGTTTTTTATATGCTTTACGACACCATGAAACGCGTGGGCTCTTACGGGAATGCCCTGAAGCTTGCTTTTTATATTGCCCGGAAGGCATGGCATATTCATTCGTCTAAAGGAGCGCTCAATTTCAAAGACCGCCTTGCCGACGCCTTTGCAGGTGTGGGATTTCAACTGGGGGCAAGCACTTACTTTGAACTTTATGATGAACTGGCCCGTTCCACGCAATGGTTACCTGGAACATTTGAAAGACTGTATGAAAAAGAGAAAAATCCGCAAGTCAAAGAAATGTTCCGGGAATATGTAAAAAATTTCTTCTAAGATAAATTGAATCATCTGATTAAGAGGGGGTTATAAATTGCGGGTAAGAATATAATCGGCAACCGTGAGCAGATGGTCTTTTTCAGGACTTTCGTCAAAAACATCCAATTGTGCCTTTGCCTCGTTGATGAATTTGGTTGCAACGTCCAGCGAAGATTCCGTTGCCTGATATTTTTGAATCAACCGTGTTATTTCCCGCGCCGCTTTTTGGGATCCTTTTTTGCGCCTGATGATTTCTTGGATGAGGTTTCTTTCTTCCACGTTACTTTGCTGAAGAGCGAAAATCAGCGGCAGCGTAATTTTGCCTTCCTCCAGATCCTTGCCGATGGACTTGCCGAAATCTTTTCCCTTGGCCGTATAATCGAGAATATCGTCCGTGATCTGAAAGGCCATGCCGATGTTCCTGCCGAATAGCGCTAGGGCGTCAATTTTTTCCTTCGACGCCGATCCCAGAATCGCTCCGGCGGCACAGGCAGCGGAAATCAGAACGGCTGTTTTCTTTTCAATAATGTTGAAATATTCCTCTTCGGTCATATTTACGTCGCCGCATTTGATCAGTTGAAACACCTCGCCTTCGGACATGATGTTCGTGACCCTGGACATGAGTTTCAAAATGGCGGTATTTTCAACGGACGTCATCAGAATAAAGGACTTGGAATAAAGAAAGTCACCCACAAGAACGCTCGCGGCGTTTCCCCATATGTTGTTCGCGGATGTCTTACCGCGGCGCATGGTCGCCTCATCAATGACATCATCATGCAGCAGCGTGGCGGTATGGATAAATTCCATGACGGCGGCCATGGGGAAACGGCTTTCTCCCCGGTAACCGCAAAGGCCGGCACTGATCATCAGCAGAAGAGGGCGGAATCTTTTCCCGCCGCTGTCAATGAGATGGTGCGAAACTTCAGGAATCAATGTAATCTCGGACGTCGCATGGTCATTGATGCACTTCTCGACCTGCTGAAGATCGTCTTTATATGAACTGAAAACATCTTGAATTTGCATTGATATAACCGCCTTTTACCAGGGATCAATAAAGGAGTGGCGGGGTTTCCTGTGTTGATCCGAAGGCACGGATTTGATGCCCTGCATAATCCATTTGCGTGTATCGGCCGGATCAATGACCGAATCTATTTCCACATAAGCTGCAATATTTAAAGCCTTGCCCCGTTTATATAGTTCTCCTACCAGTTGTTCGTAGAGTTTTTCACGCTCTTTTTCATCATCAACTGCGGCGAGTTCCTTTTTGAAACCGGCCTTGATGGCGCCTTCAATACCCATGGCACCGAATTCTCCTGTCGGCCATGCGGCAGTGAAAAATGATTCGTGAAAACCGCCTCGCGCCATGGCCATGGCACCCAATCCGTAGCCGCGTCGAAGCACAACGGTGAAGTAGGGAACCGTCAGATGCGAACCGATGACAAACATCCGGCAGACATGACGCACCTGCGCGCGCTTTTCAATTTCAGGCCCCACCATAAAACCGGGCGTGTCACACAACGAAAGAATTGGCAAGCCATGTGCCTGACAGATCTGCATAAGTTTAGCCGCCTTGTCCGCTCCTTCCGCTTCAATGGCGCCGGCCATGTGCATGCAGTTATTGGCGATCAAGCCAAAAGGTTGGCCCTCGATGCGCACAAATCCGGTAATCATGCCGGGACCGAACTTCGGACGCAGTTCCAGAAAAGAATCCATATCGGCAAGAGCTTTAATGACAGTTCTAACGTTGTAGGCACGTTTATTGTTTTCAGGAATCAGATCGCGCAAACGAAGCTGATCGGCTGCTTCCCACTTTGCAGTTTTTCCCTGAAAATAGGAAAGATATTTTCGAGCAGCGGCAACCGCCTCTACGTCATCGGCTACTTCGATATCCACCACGCCGTTGGCACTCTGCACATCAATCGGACCGACTTCTTCTGCTTTAAAGACACCCAATCCGCCGCCTTCAATCATCACCGGGCCGCCCATGCCGATATTAGAATTTCTTGTCGCGATGATTACATCGCAGCAGCCCAAAAGCGCCGCGTTGCCCGCAAAGCAGGAACCGGAGACAACACCCACCACGGGAACTTTACCGCTTAACTTGGCGAATGCTCCAAAGGTTGATAAGTCCAGACCGGTTGTCATAATACCGATGGCGTCCACATCCCCCGGCCTGCCGCCGCCGCCTTCCGCAAATAACACCAGCGGCAGACTTTGCTCATGGGCAAGCTTGAGCATCCGATCAATTTTCTTGTGATTGAAGAAGCCCTGAGTGCCCGCAAGCACCGTATAGTCGTAAGCCATGACCATACAGCGGGATTTATTGGATTCGAATGAAGAGCCATTCACAGAACCGATGCCTGCGATCAGTCCATCAGCGGGAGTCTTGCTGATTAAATCCTCTTCCGAGCGCCGTCCGCGCTGAGCGGCAATCGCCAGTGCACCGTATTCAATAAGACTTCCGGCGTCGCATAAATCTTCGACATTGGCACGGGCTGTTCTTTGATTTTTCTGCTGGCGTTTTGCCACCGCGTCGGGGCGGTTTTCGTCAAGAGCGAAGGAGTGCCTTTTGATCATCTCGGCCAGTTCCGGTCGTATCGGTTTTGTTTCTGCTTTGTTGTTCATTTTGCCGCAAACTCCTTTATGCTCATTCAAGAGCATGGATAAAATTCATACAACAATTAAGTGCTTATTTCAAAGAGTAAATTCCGTGGTCATGGCTAAAGTTGAAAAAGGTAATCTTAAAGCAATGATGGAAACAATATGAAATAATATTCAAATATGAGATAATGAAGGTGGGCATTAAATGGTATCAAAGAAATTCTTAAGTATTATTTCGATGAAATCAAAAAACCAGAGGAACACGTTATGAAAAAGGAGCTTTTCTGTTTATGCTGCGGCAAGTGTTGTTTTGTCGATATGTTTGCCTACGCGCAGCAAGAAGATTATGAACGTTGGCGAGCCGAAGACAGGCAGGATATTCTGGAAGTTATCGAGAACCGCCATCTTGTTTGGGCGGGGGACAGAATGATTTCTTCGGAAACCGGTATTTCTCCGAAGGAATGTCCTTTTCTGAATCGTTCAGAAGGTCTCTGGCTTTGTTCGATATACGAAACAAGACCGGCGGTCTGCCGTGAGTATCAGCCGGGATCATCGGAGTTGTGCCCGCAGTGGAAAATGGTAAGGAATGGAAATAAATAAGTTTTTTTCACTCAAGTCCCTCCTGAAAAAAGTGTTTGACTTCGAAGAGCCGTTTATATATGGTGTGCCACCTTTTAAGTTAGTCCTTATATGTACTCTGTATTTTTCATGATATATCCCGTTAGTTGATCAGTATGAAAGTGATAAGGACATATTGACATATACCACTCGTAATTGGAGTGTTTAAATAGAGGAGCTACGGGTAGGCCAAGGTAGCCATAACCCAAACTGTGCAAAAGAGTAATTTTGCTCTTTTCAACACAAGGAGGTAATTATGACAAGAATAAACCTATTAGTAGCAAAAGTTGTGCTTTTAGGAATCTGTATCCTGTGGATTTCATCCGTCAGTGTATGGGCGGAAGAAAACAAAGTGTTTGTAACGGCGTACACATTGAAAGAGTGTTACCATAATAAGGGTAAAACGGCTTCCGGGGAAATGGTTAAAACCGGAATAGTCGCTGTTTCACCAGACTTGGAACGTCAAGGACTTAAATTAGGGACTAAAATTGAAATCAAAGATTTGGGAACCTTTGTCGTCAAAGACAGGACAAGTCGTAAAAATCGTGGTAATATCGACGTTTACATGACCTCCTATCAGGAGGCATTACGTTTTGGCAGAAAGGGATATGCTTTAGTCAAAAACCAGGAAGACTTGAGTCTTTTAAATGGTAAGAAAAAGTATGTTCTTGTTTTAAATTAATTTTTTTAGATTTCAGGTCAATGACCATCCAGGGGTATATGCTCCTCACCCCTGGATGGTAAAACCGAATCATTGATTCTTGCCTTCCCAAATTATTCATTGATTATCTTTCCAAACAGGTCGTAGTCATCGGCGGCAATTATTTTGCAACGAACGATACTGCCGATCGGATTTTTTATGCCTTTTACATACGTAACGCCGTCTATTTCCGGCGCCTGCCGGCGGCATCTTCCCATGTATCGGTAATTGTCACGGTCGCTTGTTTGCTCAATCAGCACGTCCTGAAAGGAGCCGATCAAGGTTTTGTTTTTTGCCGCGGAGATTGACGCCTGCTCCTGCATGATGGTTTCGCGGCGGCGCTGTTTTTCTTTTTCAGAAATCTGCGTTTTTAAATCCGCTGCTTTCGTTCCGTCCTCTCTGGAATAGGTAAAGACTCCGAGATGATCGAACTTTGTCTCATTCACAAAATCGAGCAGACGGGTGAATCTGGCAGGTGTTTCACCCGGAAATCCGACAATCAGCGATGTTCTTAACGCGATATCGGGAATGATGGCTCTGGCCTGTTCGATAACTTTTCTTATGTGATCGGCAGTTACCTTACGATTCATGGCGTGTAAAATATCGTTGTCTATGTGCTGAACAGGCAGATCAAGATACCGGCAGATCTTCTCATGGGCGGCGATGGTCTCCAGTAAATCCGTTGTCACACGAGCCGGATGGGCATAGAGAAGACGAATCCACTGGATATCTTTGATCTTTGCCATTTCTTGTAATAGAGAAGACAGACGCGGACGTCCGTTTAAATCATAGCCGTAACGGGTGGTATCCTGAGCGGTGATGATGATTTCTTTTATTCCTCTTTTGGCCAGAGATTCGGCTTCACGAAGAATATCATCCGGCCGGCGGCTTCGCGCTCTACCGCGAATGGAAGGAATGACACAGTAGGAACAGCGATTGGAGCATCCGTCAGCAATTTTCAAATACGCGCTTGTCGTTTCTGGTGGCAAAATCCGCGGATGATGAAAGGTCATTAGAAAATCCGGTTTGGTGATGACAGAAGTTCTTTTGTATTGCGGCTGCTTTATTTTATGGATGTGGGTGACAATGTTGCCGACTTCGCCGGTTCCGATCAATAAATCCACTTCAGGCATTTGCGTGAACAGGTCTTGGCCGTAGCGCTGCGCGAGGCAGCCGGCGACGACAATCTTCATGCCGGGCTTTTTCTTTTTTTCTTCAGCCAGAATCAGAATTTCCTCAATGGCTTCTTCCTTGGCGGGAGTAATGAAAGCGCAGGTGTTGATAATAACGATGTCCGCCTCGTGATTTTTTTCAACCAGTTGATGGCCGGACCCACGCAACAAGCCTCCCATAACTTCCGAATCAATCAGATTTTTCGGACAGCCGAGGCTGATAATACGGACTTTGCTGTGAGACTCAAATTTCGAAAACGAAGTGGATTGAAATTTGTCAGTCGAACCATCCCGCCCAGCGGTGGGGATAAGACTGTGCCGCTTACTTTGGAATATATGACCATGATTTTGATGTGCAGTTTTCAACCGGGCAGCTTTCTAATCAGAACTTTTCTTGGTTTCGCGCCGTCGGAAGGACCGACAACGCCTTCAGCTTCCATTTTTTCAATGATCCGCGCCGCGCGGTTGTAACCGATTTTCATGTAGCGCTGGACAAGTGATATGGAGGCCTGCCCCAGTTCGCTCACCAGGGCGACAGCCTCGTCGTATTTTTCATCGAAATCGTCATCGCTTTCATGTTGGGTTTGCGCGGCAGCCAGCGCAAATTTTTCAATAGAGGAATCATAAGCCGGCTGCGCCTGCATTTTGATGTAATCAACGATGCGTGAGATTTCTTTATCCGAAACATATGCGCCGTGAATTCTCGAGAGTTTGGATGTGCCCGGCGGGATGAAGAGCATATCTCCGGCACCCAGCAGTTTTTCCGCTCCCTGCTGATCAATAATCGTGCGCGAATCAATTTTGGAGGAGACCTGAAACGAAATGCGGGTGGGGAAGTTGGCTTTGATCAAACCGGTAATGACATCCACCGAAGGTCTCTGCGTGGCGATAATCAAATGGATGCCGGCTGCCCGCGCCATCTGTGCCAGACGGGTCAGCGATTCTTCCACATCTCTGGGCGCGACCATCATCAGGTCGGCCAGTTCATCAATCACCACGATAATGTACGGAAGCTTTGTGTGTTTGATTTCCTTTACTTCATGGTCGCTGCCCGCCTTGTCCGCGGTTTTGTCAGTTTCCTGATCGGGATCGGCTTGTTTGGGAATGGCTAAAACCGTCTTGCTCTTTAATCCTTTGAGAAGCAATTCGTTGTAGGCGTCAATGCTTTTCGCTTTCAGATCGTTCAGAATTTTATAGCGCCGTTCCATTTCCTCCACCGTCCAGCGCAGGACCTGGGAAGCTTTTTTCGGATCGGTGACCACCGGATGCATCAGATGCGGAATGCCTTCGTAAGAGGACAGTTCCAGTCTCTTGGGGTCAATCATCAGGAACTTGACATCTTCCGGCTGGGCTTTAAAGAGGATGCTGCAGATCATGGCGTTGAGTGCGACACTCTTGCCGGAACCCGTGGTGCCGGCAATAAGCAGGTGAGGCATTTTGGTCAGGTCGGCAATGACCGGTGTGCCCACAAAATTCACGCCCAGCGCAATCGGCAGACGGAATGACGATTCGGAAAAGGACGTGTTGTCGATGACGTCTTTGAGAAAAACCGATTCTCTTTTTAAGTTTGGTATTTCAATGCCGATGACCGATTTGCCGGGAATAGGCGCCAGAATCCGAATGCTCGGCGCCATCAGCGCCAGCGCGAGGTCATCGGAGAGATTGACGATCTTGTTGATTTTCACGCCGGGAGCAGGTTCCAGCTCATACATCGTAATCACCGGTCCGGGCAGCACTTCCACTACGCGAGCGTCAACCCCGAAGTCGGCTAATTTTTTTTCCAGGATTCGGGAGTTGGTTACCAGCGCGTCCCGTTTCACTCGGGCGTCCTTTTGCGGAGCATCTTCCAGTAACGTCAGGGGCGGAAGATTAAATTTGTCATCCATTTTGGATTTGGTAAAATCAAAGTGTGTCTGTTCAACTTTTTTCGGGGGTGTTTTTTTGATCACCGGTTGAGGTTCTTCAATTACCGGCGGTTCGGATTTTTCATCCGTTTTTTTCGCACTTTTGAGAACAAAACCGGTAAAGGAAGAGATGCGGTTTTTGCATAAAATGAAAAGAGCTGCGGCAAATTGTGAAATCTTTCCGGTTGAAGAAACCATGGAAAATTCAAACATAAAAGTCAACGCCACGACCAGCGTCAAAAATAAAATAATATAGGTTCCCGCCGTGTTAAAATATATACGCAACAGACCGACCACGGATACGCCGATCAAGCCGCCGATGCCGTTCTTCAGCCTTACACCGCGAAAATCGATACCACCATCTGTGAGCAGCGCCATAATGCCGGCAAAGGAGAGAAGAAAAAATAAAAATCCCACTGCCCGGTGCGTTGTAATCGAATAATCCTGTCTTAAAAAATATTTAAAACTGCAAAAGAAAAGCATGAAAGGGAGAAGAAAAGAAGCGATGCCAAGCACTCGTACGAGTGAATCGGCTGTATAGGATCCTGCCTTCCCCGTAAAATTATGGGTTGTCTGGTCGCCGGCGACAAAATGGGTAAAGGAAGGGTCCAGGGGATGATACGACACAAGGCATAAAAGAAAAAAAAGAGCCAGGGCGAGGCAGACAGCACCTTTAATCTCCCTGATTCTTTTGTTGTTTGTTTCTTCGTTTTGCATTTCTTCTTTGATCGTCTATCTTAATTTTTTTTATTATTTCAGAAAAATTATGATTTGACAAGTAGAGGAGATAATTTGTTAGCAGCAAATAGAAAAGTCCTATTTTGTAGCACATGATATGTCCGCTTTTAACAATGTTCAAGGAGAGGGGCTTCGGGCTAGGCCGTCCGCCCTTTTCCTTCGGTTTTGGCCGCGGCGGACTTACGCTGCCTTGTTTTTTTTCTTTTTCTTTAAATGTCCGTTTTGATCATAATCAGCCAGCTTGCGCGGGCCGTGAAAGATCGCCAGGGAACCGTCCGTGTAACGGTGGATATTTACTTTTGCCCGGACGTAATGACAGCGATACTGATCCGGCGGAATCTGGAGCGTGATGTTGTCAAAAGCCACGCAATTGTCCGATGTGACTGTCCGCTCATGGTGTTCACACAGAATGTCCTCTAAATGGGCTCCTGCCCAGGGAATAAACGCGGACCCCTCCTCCTGGGGTTTTTGTTTAAACTCCCTGTTGTGTGCCGGCAGATAGGTCTTTTTGATATAATGATTGGCTTCCTCCATGCTGGTAATGTTGTGCAGGGCAAGTTCCTTGACCAGCCTGTCCTGATGGGTGCGGAACATTCTTTCACTTCGTCCTCTGGCCTCGGGGAATAGGCTGGGATCATCACAATGCCGAGTTGCTGCATCGCCCGGCCAAACTGGGTCAGTTCGGTCTTGCTCAACTTGCCCCTTTCTTTCGGTGTGTACCAATAATGACTGCCTCGATCCGTATAAATGGTGCTGAATAGCCCTTTCCTGAGGATAACGTCCTGAACTCCCTGAAAACTGCTCCCTGTTCCTTCTTCCGGAACGAAAAAGGCATTGTAATGCTCATTGGTTGCATCATCCATGGTCACAATCAAATCCCACTTCTTGCCCAAAACCCATTCATGGGAACTCCCATCTTGATGAATCATCATGCCCGGCAACGGGCTGCGCTCTCTTCTCCGACGATGGGTCCCTTTCTTCTTTAATTTCTGAACGTCACCGTGCTTCTGAAGCGTATTCTTCACCCAGGTGTAACTCCGCTTGCCTCCATCCCTCACATACCAAGAATAAAAATGCTTCACGTTCCACCCCCGATAACGACTTCGATATTGTCCCGTCACTCTTATCACTTCATCCACCGGCGCTCTCCGCTGAGAGGCTTGGGTTAGACGCTTATCGTTCAGTCCTTCCAAACCCTTCTCCTCATACCGGCATATCTGACGCCGGAACGTCCGGGGGCATACCCCTAAAACCATTGCCGCTTCTTCCTGGCTTAATCTCCCTTCCTGCCAGCCTCCATACATCTCTAAAAATCGCATCTTCCGCATCTCCTGTAGCATCTCTGTCCGTCTCATCCGTCACCTCCATTGAGGCAACTTAGCAACCGGACAGTTTATGTGCTACAATACCGGACAAATCATTTGCTCCTTACATTCATCAATACAGTTCTTGACAATCAATTATTTAATAGTAAACTAACTCCATCCCCATTGTCTTATATCTTTACTGTGCATACACTTGCTCTGATAAGGAGTCGTCCATGGAACAGAAATCAACATACAGGGTTTCGTCATCCTTTAATAATGGAATTCTGGAAATTACAGAAGCAGGTGAAGTAAAGGAAAACGAAGTTGAAAAATTAACCAATGAAGTTCTTGCTATTATAAAAGCAGGTAATGGGGAATCTGTATTAGTTGATGTTCGCACCATTAAGGGGCGTTTCGGGTACACGGAAGCCTATATGCGCGTTAAAAATTTTCCGGCAGATAGAAAAGGCGTGAACATTGCGATTGTCTATCATCCGGAGAATGCTGAATACGAAAAATATCAGGAAACACTGGCATTAAACGCAGGCCTGTCCTGGAAGTGTTTTGAAGATATTGATGCGGCGAGATCCTGGCTTAAGAGCAGGCAGGCAGACATGAATCGTTCAGCCGATGATACTATCGACGTGGATTCTGCAGGGAAAAAAGATCCAGGCATTGATATGGAAGAAAGAAGACAAACGGAACGCCTGGAAGATGTTAATGAAGTCATCATATCTGTCATATCCGGAGAAGAAGATCTTTCTGCGGATAAAGTCATCTATAGTCACAGCAAGGATATTTCTGTGTCGGGTGCCAGATTGCGTGCGACAATAGTTTTGCCTGTGGGCACGATCCTTAAAATAGACTTTACATTAAAGGATCTGCAACAAAAGATAACCGCCCTGGGCAAAGTAAAATGGATCAAGGTCATCATTGAAGATCAGTATTATGAGTCGGGAGTGGAATTCGTTAATACACCCGGTGAAGCAATCCAGAAAATTAAAAATTACATATCGTGGAAAAAAACGCATCAGTTTTAGTATGATCACAACATACTAAAACTGCTAAAAGTGATATTCTAAAATTCAATCTAAGAAAAGGAGGCAATCATGGAAAATAAAAAAATAGTGAATCAGATGATTGATTTACACAAAAAAGCCTTTGATAACTGCTTTTCGACCATTTTAACGCTTCAGGAGCAGGCGGAAAATCTTGTGAAGACTTTTATCGATCATGTGCCCGGCATCAGCGATGAAGGAATAAAAGTACTGGAACAGTGCACCGGTTCATACAATAAGGGACTTGAAGAACTAAAGAAGGCTATCGATGAGGGATACGCCAGGTTTCAGGAATTTTTTGACAACAATGCAATGGTCACGTTCCGGGATCAGACCGAGAAAATGTTCGGTGCTTTCTTAAATCAGAAAAATTATATTCCTGAAGAGGCAAAAAAGGTCCTTGAGAAATTGTTTGTTAATTACATGAACGGCAGCGAAGAATTCAAGAAATACGTTGATGAAAATGTCTGGTGCCTGAAGCACTTTCCTCCCATTGCCGGAAAACCGCAACCGCGGTCAAAGGCCAAGGCAAAGATTACGCCTCAATCCAAGCCCAAAATGAAAGCAGAGACAAAAGCTAAACGAAAGACTAAGAAGAAATAATTTCCTGCTTTATGGATGAGAAAAGAAAAGCGGAACGACTGGAAGATGTGAATGAAGTTACCATAGCCGTGATTTCCGACAAAAAAAATCTTCCTGAAGAAAAAGTCACTCATGGCTATAGTATGAATATCTCCGTCTCCGGCGCCAGAATTAAGACCGATGTTCTGCTGCCCGTGGAGACACTCCTTAAGGTAGATTTCTCATTAGAAGATATGCAAAGAAAGATAGGCACCATCGGACAGGTAAAGTGGATGAAGGTTGTTATCGAAGATGAGTCGTATAACGAAGGCGTTAAATTTGACAATCCTTCAAGAAATCTGGCGGATTATATCGCATGGAAACAAAAGTCCAGAAGTCCAATATAACCTGTCATCTGCTCTGAATAGAATTTGGTACGTATAGCTTCCTGTAGTCCACAATTTTCAAATCAAGAAATTTATGCTAGGTTACAACCAGAATTTTTAACTTTAATAACATTGAAACCGAACTACATAAAAATGTAATTTTGGAGATATTATGACAACGAGCCCTTTACCCGATAGCCAGAATCAAATTCAAACAATTCATCTCACCATCAACGGAAATAACTTTTCACTGGAGGTGGGAATGGCGCCGCACCAGGTTCAACCCTGCCACACCTTGCTTCAGACGATTCGCGAAACACTGGGGTTTACGGGCACTAAAGAAGGTTGTGATGAAGGGGCTTGCGGAGCCTGCACTGTCATCATGGATGGGGAGCCGGTATTGTCCTGTATGATGCTTACCATTGAATGTGATGGCAAGAGCATCACGACCATTGAAGGATTGCAAAATCCGGAAACCGGTCATTTAGATCCTCTTCAGCAGTCTTTTATTGATCATGGCGCATTTCAGTGCGGATTCTGCACACCAGGCATCATCATGGCTTCCAAAGTGTTAATAGATAAAAAATCGAATCTTGAAACAAATGACGTCAAAGAAGCCCTTTCCGGACATTACTGCCGTTGCATCACCCATTACCAGGTGGTGGACGCAGTTATTGACGCTACGAAGAAAGCAAAGAGGGCCAGCGATGACAAATAACTATAGATATATAGGAAAACAACTCCCCCGAAAGGACGCGAAGGAGATCGTGACTGGAAAGGCAGCGTTCTTTGACGACATCAAAATGCCGGACATGCTGATCGGAAAGACACTGCGGAGTCCTTATCCCCATGCAAACATCCAAAGCATTGATACGCGTAACGCGGAAAATCTGCCTGGTGTCAAGGCGGTTCTCACTTATAAAAATATACCTTCCTGGACAGTTGGAATCCCGCCTCATATTCCTGTGCTTGACAGAAGATTGCGCTATGTGGGAGATGCCGTGGCACTTGTCGCCGCAGAAACCAGGGAAATTGCCGAGGCCGCTATTGAGCTTATCAAGGTGGAATATGAACAGCTGGAGGCCGTCTATGATCTGGACGAAGCAATTAAGCCCGAGGCTCCTCAGCTGTACGACTTTGCTCCTCAAAACATGATGCCGGATGCCTTACCGCTTGGGGTTGAAGGATTTGAAGATGCACCCCTGCATCACATCAGGATTGGAAATGTTGAAAAAGGATTTCAGGAGGCGGATATCATCTGCCAGGGAACCTGCTCTTATGATGGCATTCCCAATCCTCTGCCCCCTGAACCTCCCGGCATTATCGTAAAATGGGAAGGTCCTGAAGAAGCGATTGTCTGGTCGGCAACACAAAGCCCCTCCTGGGCTAATATTTTATATTCCATGTTCCTTAATTTTACAGAAATACGTTCCATAGCCACCTATTGCGGTGGCAGCTACGGCTCCAAGAATCTATTGTTCAATATCTCTCTTCATGCTGCGGCACTGGCCAAGGCAACCAACAGACCTGTCAAAATCTACTACACGAAAGCGGAACATCTGAATGCTTTTGTGTTGAGACCCGCATCCAGGATTCATGGAAAGATTGGAATGAAAAAAGATGGAACGCTTACGGCCATTCAAGGGGACTGGCTCATGGGCTATGGTGCGAATGCCCCTATGGGATTCATGCAACTGGCTGTGGGATGCGGTGAAGCTCAACTGGCGCTCCGGTGCAAGAACTGGGACTTCAAGGCAAAATGTGTACTGACCAATCGGACTCCATCCGGCATTGTCCGTGGATTTGGCGGCCAAGAGCTCAAATCTTCACTCCTGCCTATTCTTTCCATAGCCATGCAAGAAGCCGATATCGATCCCCTTGAGTTCTTTAAGAAAAACTATGTCAAAGATGGCGACGGATATTACTGGCGGGATAATAAATGGCATGTCTGTGGAGGCATGGATTATCGGAAGGCCATGGAAAAAGGCGGCGAAGCCTTCGGTTGGAAGGAAAAATGGAAAGGATGGCTTAAACCCACCACAGAAAAAGGTACAAAAAAAACAGGTGTGGGCGTCAGTCTGCACGGCAATGCGGACGTTGGGGAAGACCGCTCCGAAGCTTATGTCAGGCTGATGCCGGGCGGCGAAGCGGTTGTGCAAATCCTCGTCGCAGAAGCGGGGATGGGTCAAAGGGACAGTTTATGTAAAATGGTTGCAGAAGTTTTGCAGCTACCATTGGAAAAAGTAAAGATGACGCCCCCGGACTCCCTGGTGAATCCGGTGGAGTCCGGTCTGGTAGGATCAAGAGGCACTTATGCATGCGGATCAGCGGTCATCGCCGCGGCTCAGGATGCCCGGAAACAGCTCCTGGAAAAAGCAGCCGAAAAATTCAACACGGCCGCCGAAAATATGGATACGGCCGATGGCATTGTTTTTCAAAAGGATAAGCCCGATCAGGCCATGCCGTGGTTCTTTATAACAGGTCCGTTTCAATCCTTTACAGGATTCGGACGTTTTAACACCGACTTTACCAAGCCCAATTTCATGATGATTTTTACTGAAGTTGAAGTGGATATTGAAACCGGCAAAATTGAAATTCTCAAAGTACTTGCCGCGACAGATGCCGGTCAGATCATCAATCCCCTTGCCCTGAAAGGTCAGATCCGGGGATCGCTGGGCTCCGCCGGAATTGACACGGCCATTATGGAAGAATCCGTGATCGATCCGCAAAATGGTCATATCATGACCTCCAATATGATCGACTATAAATGGCGAACCTTTGCCGAGTTGCCCGAATTTGACGACGTGATTCTGGAATCGCAGTTCCCGACGCACCAGTTTAAAGCCATAGGGCTTGGAGAAATCTCAACCGCGCCAACCCCGGCAGCGGTTCTTATGGCAGTTTCCAATGCCGTCGGAAAACAATTTTTCGACTATCCGCTTACACCTGATAAAATTCTCAGGGCCTTAGGAAAAATTCAGGGAGCAGAAAGTAAATGAAACCATTTAAACATTTTACAGTAAATTCCGTCGATGAAGCTGTGTTGCTGCTCAAAACCTATGAAGGCCGATCAAAAATAATCGCGGGGGGAACGGATCTGCTTGGTGTTCTCAAGAGCAACATTCTTCCGGATTACCCTGAGGCAGTCGTCAATATAAAAAATATTAAGGGACTGGACAAGATAGAGTCGGGAACGGACGGTTTCCTCCGTATCGGTCCCCTCGTCAGATTAAAAGACATCATTTGCTCACCACTGATCAAAGAAAAATGTCCTTTACTGGCAACTGCTGCCGAGACCGTTGCCACAAATGAAATCCGGAACGTGGCCACCATTGGCGGCAACATCTGCCAGGATATCCGGTGCTGGTACTATCGATATCCCCATGCGATCGGGGGAAGATTCGATTGTCTGCGAAAAGAAAAGAAAGGACCCTGCCCTGCGGTTAAAGGAGACAACCGCTATCATGCGATTATGGGCGGGAAAGGATGTTTTGCCGTCTGTCCTTCTGACATCGCGGTCGCTTTGTCAGTCCTGGATGGCATCATCACGCTCCGTGGTCCGGAAGGTGAGAGGGAGATTGGTATCCGGGATTTCTATACGCCCTTAGGAACGGTCATGAAATCCGATGAAATTGTTACGGAGATCAGGTCCCTCTTGCCGTCCCAGGGCGCGCGCCAGTCCTTTCATAAATTTACATTACGGAAACCAATTGACTTTGCCGTGGTTAGCGTCGCGTCCCTCGTCAGCATGGAGGGGTCAATGTGCCAGGATGCTAAAATAGCTCTTGGAGGCGTTTCGCACAAACCCGTCAGGGCTCAGGAGGCCGAACAAACGATGAGAGGAAATGTTCCGGAAGAGGCGTTGACAGCGGCCGCCGCTGAAGCTGCTTTGAAAGGAGCTAAACCTCTGAGCAAGAACGCCTACAAGATTGAAATTGCAAAAACATTGATCAAAAAAAGCCTGCTTTTATGAAGGAAGGAGCATTGTCGGAATCCCTGACATGACTTTTGTGGATTGATGAAAAACATCCTGTTCAATATATGTACCCTCCTTTCAGCTAACACACCCTTTGTGCTGGCAACCATTGTCCATAAAGACGGTTCGGCTCCAAGAAACATGGGGGCCAGAATGATTGTCCTATCCGATGGCAATATCATTGACACCATTGGCGGTGGACATCTGGAGGCCAAAGTCATTGAAGATGCCTTAAACGTGTTCACATCGGGTCAATCGATAATTGCAGAGTATCAACTGGCCAGCATGGACATGATTTGCGGCGGCCGATTATCTGTGTTGCTTGAATATATTGAAGCCATTGACGATATGAAAGCCCTGTTTCAAAAGGCGATGGGCTTTATCGAAGAAAAGAAAAATTTCATGCTGGTCACCTCTTATGCTAAGAACGCCGGCAGCATGGGACTCGCAATAAAGCGGGATATTCTGACTGCTGAAGGACCCATAATGGAAAGTCTGATTGTCCCGGAAGAGTTACAGCACTATTGGAAAAAGGGTTCACTGCCGCCGGTGTTACATATTGAAGACCAGCATCATTATTATTTTATCGAATCATTTGGGACAAAAGAGACTGTTTTTATTTTCGGCGGCGGTCATATCGCCAAAGAGATCGAAAAACTTACCGATATGATCGGGATGAAAACGGTTGTGCTGGATGACCGGAAGGAATATGCCAATACCCGTCGATTTCTATCGGCGGATGTTATTGTTCCGGAAAATTTTATAAAGGCATTTGAAGGACTGGACATCACCGCGGGCAGTTACATCATCATCGTCACCCCCGATCATAATAACGATAGAGACGTTCTCAGAGAGGCACTTAAAACCGATGCCGGATATATCGGCATGATTGGCAGCACAAGAAAACGGAATACGATATTCCAGTCTCTTGTCAGTGAAGGGATGGGTGAGGACAACTTGAAGCGGGTTCATTGCCCCATCGGCATGGACATCGGTTCGGAATCGCCACAGGAAATTGCTGTCAGCATTGTTGCCGAATTAATTTCAGTCCGGCGAGGTAAGACAAATCGTGCAAAATGAATATATTCTCGTACAGGGAGGGGGAGAGTTAGCTTCCGGCGTAGCCCATGCCCTATTCAACAGCGGGTTGAAGGTGATTATTCTTGAAATAGAACAACCGCTTTGTGTTCGGAGAACTGTTTCCTTTGCGCAGGCAGTTCTGGATAAAAAAATTGAAGTCGAAGGGATTCAGGGAGTGTTGACCCAGACGCCTGATGACATCCCGAAAATTCTCGCAGAAAAAAAAATCCCTGTATATATTGCCCATCTGTCTGACGCCATAGACCTGTTCAAACCTGTCGTGGTGATCAACGCGACCCTTTCCAAAAAAAACAACGGCATGGTCAAGGATCTTGCACCCCTTACCATTGCGCTGGGGCCCGGATTTGTTGCTGGACAGGATGTCGATGTCGTTGTTGAAACCAAGAGGGGTCATTATCTCGGAAAACTTATTTATGACGGCTCTGCTTTGACGAATACCGGTATCCCCGAAAAGGTAAATGGGTATGGGATTGAAAGGGTTTTATACGCGCCTTGTGACGGCATCTTGACACATATCCGTGATATTGGCGCAAGTGTCCGACGGGATGAGGTGATTTGCCGCGTGAGTGACGAAGCGGTCAAAGCCCCGTTTGACGGCATGGTTCGAGGCCTGATCATGAACCATCGGAATGTCTCTAAAGGGATGAAGATCGGCGATGTCGATCCTCGAAATGACAGGAATTACTGTTATACTATTTCAGACAAAGCCAGAACCGTCGGCGGTTCAGTGCTTCAGGCGATTCTCCGTTACCGGGCACAGGGAGACGCGTAATGGGCATACTGGCTGATCTTCATCTTGACCCTCATGCCAGGGAACTTGTCTGTCTGATTGGCGCCGGGGGAAAAACCTCTGTGATGTTTAACCTTGCCTCCACATTAAAAACGATCGGCAAAAAAATACTTGTCACCACCACGACCAAAATTTATCTGCCCGAAAAAGAACAATATGATTCGATGGTTTTTGATTCCTCCGATACCCTGGCACGACTAGAAAAAAGCAAACCCGGAACGATAACCTGTCTGGGAAAGGGACTACACGAAAATGATCATAAAGTTATCGGCGTCGATAAAGAACGTGTCGACCAGTTATTTGACAGTCAATTGTTTGACTGGATCCTTGCTGAAGGTGACGGTGCCAGAGGCAAATCCATAAAAGCACCGGATGTTGAAGAACCGGTAATACCGGAAAGAACCACCCTTGCCCTTGGTCTTATTGGTCTGGATGCACTGGGCAAAAAAGCCAATGATGAAAATGTTCACCGAAGCCGATTGTTCTGCAACGTTACAGGCGCAAAAGAAAATGATCGGATTGATGAAAGTCTGATTGCCCGGTTGATCGTTTCCCCGAAAGGTCTGTTTAAAAATGTTCCGGCAGATAGCAGGCGTATGGTTCTTTTAAACAAGGCGGATGTTATGCCGGACAATAAGATACCACTGCTGATTCACCGGATTGTGGAAAAGGAGGATCGCAACATTTCTATTGCCATTATTTCTGCAAAAGAGGACCGGGTGTTTCAATGGTAAGCGGAATTATACTGGCAGCCGGTTTTTCCAAACGCCTGGGCCGGGACAAACTGCTGCTTGAAATGAATCATGGAACGATCATTGAAAATGTGATTCGGGCGTCTGTTCAATCTGCTCTAGATGAGATTATTCTTGTATACCGGCGTGACGTCGTCAAGGCCGTGACGGATTCCTACAGAATCAAAACCGTTAAAAATGAAGATGCAAAGAACGGACAAAGTACTTCTGTCGTGAAAGGCATCCGGGCGGCAAATCCGTCAACCGATGCGTATTTATTCATGGTGGGCGACCAGCCTTTTTTGAATCCGGAGACCATCAATCACATTCTGGACTGTCATATCAAAAATCCGGGTCAAATCATTGTTCCCCTCTATAATGGCCAATCAGGAAATCCGGTATTGTTTCCGGTCTCGTTTCAAAACGATTTGTTGCTTATCCGGGGGGATACAGGAGGAAGGTCCGTTATTCAAGCTTTCAAGGACAGGGTTACCCATATTGACATTGAGCAGTCTTCTATCGGTTATGATGTAGATACTATGGAAGATTTTGAAAATATAAAAAAATAATTTCTGATCAATAGATGATTATTGGTTGGGAGCTGTTGATAAGAACTTACTGCTTGCGTTGACAGTATAAGAAGCGATTTCTTGTGCATCAAGAATATTATGACAGCCGTGGTGTCATTTGATACCATATTCCCATATAAATACTTTCAATTGGTAATCCTCAAATTCAACAAAACCCCAATACTATGGATAAGTAGGTAACTTCCGCAATCAAGACATCTTTCGAAAACATTGAAGTTGTGGATGTAAGAATAAAAAATTACATCATCGTTGAACAATATCTGAAAACTCGAGCATAGGTCAGGAAAAATCAACTACTGAGACTCTTTTCTCTTTTTTAATTCCAACGCCGCTTTGAGGCCTTTTTGTCGGATCACTTTTATCTTTTGTCGCATCTCTGTCAGCTTAAAGAATCGTTTTCCGTATTTTTTCAGCATGCTTTCATTAATCTCGAATCCGAGACCTGGTTTTGTAAATGGCGAAAGCATCGCGTTTTGATCCGGAATAATCGGGTCAATAATACCTTCTCTTTCTTCCGGCACCCAGGATGGTTCTTCCAGGGGATATTCGAGGGGAAGGGTATTGCCTTTATCGGCAAGCACCATATTCCAGTTGATATAAAAACCAATCCCGTTGGTCCAGGTATGAGGAGAATATTCCCGGTTGTGGGCGTGGCAGGCATCAATGACTTTCTTCACTTGGGCAATGCCGCCGGCAAAGGTCGCGTCAGGCTGATAAATATGGAAGCAGTCTTTTTCCAGCATAATCTTGATTTCATCCCAGCCATAGTTAAGTTCAGCTCCGGAAATCTTCACTTTTGAGACTTTCTTCAAAGCGGCGTTGCCGTCATAATCGCGGGAGTCCAGCGGTTCTTCGAGCCAGGCAATATTGTTGGCATAACACGCTTCCGCAAACGCGATTGCGCGTTTCAGATCCCATGCGGGAATTTTATCAACAATGGTTACCAGCCATCCCTGATTGGCATCTACTCCTAAAACAAGACGGTCCCCCACGCCTTTTTTAATCACCTCAATATGACGGATATCATCCTTGAGGTCTTTGTTCTTCACCCGCAGCTTAGCCGTTTTGAATCCGCGTTCTTTGATGGCCAACAATTCTTCCACTCTTTTTTCCGGGGCGTGCATCTCGCCGGTGGAGCAATAAACCTCGATGGGTCTTGCCTCGCCGCCTAAAAGTTCATAAACGGGTTTTCCCTTGCTCTTGCCGATGATGTCCCAGCATGCCGGCTCAATCCAGAAATTTCTCCACCCCAAAATACCTGCCTGCTTTAACAGGTTCTGACAGGTATCGATGTCGGTAGGATCGGCGCCCAGTAAATATCCGCCGATGAGATCCCCCAAGCCTTCCCGCTCATGTCCCAGAGCGGAACCTGCCGAATACCCCTCAATGCCATCATCTGTCACCAGTTTGATGAGAGTAAAGCCATTGTGAGTCTGTGGGTAGCCGGGTATCCAGGTGGGCCAGAATGTATGTTTTAACGGAATCTGTACGTGATAAAGTTCAATCAAAGATATTTTCATGCGAACCTCCTTGATAAAATCTCGGTCAAAAGCTCCGTTCTCCAGGTTTTGAATCATGATGAACCACGTGAATAGTCCTTGAACTTCAATATACGGCAGATTATGAAAAATGGTTTTGATGTTACGAATAATTTGAGCTTTATAATTTTTTTACTGCTTTGACTCTTTAAGTTTTTCCAGTTCTTCTTTGTAACTTTCGGCTTGGGCTTTAATGATTTCAATTTCTTTCTGAGCGTTTACCAGTTTTTCTTCCTGTCTGTGTCTTTCCTCCCTGTTTTTTTCCTGCATTTCGTCAATGCCCACATAAATGGCCAGAGCGCCGCCCAGGAGCAGAAATATCGGCAGAGAACCTTTGAGGATGTTGACAAAATCAAACCAGAAAAAGATTAAACTGACTAAACCGATGATGGCGGAAATTGCTCCGCCGATAAGCAGAGACATAAATTACCTCCGGTTGAAACATGACATGAAATCTGGGCTTTTTTAACATAAAAAGAATATTCCGACAAGGCGTAAATAGATATTATCAATATAAAAATATTACTTGATTTAAAACGGTTCATCATTTAGATATGCAAAATTATAATGTTACGAGGATAAAATGATAGAACCAAATTTTTCCAAAGGCGACGGGTTAGTTCCCGCGATTGTTCAGGATGCCGATACAAAGGACGTTCTGATGATGGCTTACATGAATCGTGAATCATGGGAAGCGACGCTGAAAAGCGGCAAGGCGACCTTCTGGAGCAGATCGCGTCAGAAGTTGTGGTTAAAGGGTGAATCGTCAGGCAATGTGCAGATCGTCAAGGCTGTTTTTATTGATTGTGATGAAGATACCATTTTGCTGCAGGTCAAGCAAATCGGAGATGCTGCCTGTCATACAGGATACCGATCGTGTTTTTACCGGAAGCTGAGCGGGCAGGATTTTGTCGTGGTGGGAGAAAAGATTTTTAATCCAGAGGAAGTATATAAATGAAAGTTTTAAAGCTCGGCATTCCCAAGGGAAGTCTGGAAACAAATACCATTGATTTATTCAAAAAGGCGGGCTGGCGCATTACCAGCGACGCCCGAAGCTATTTCCCGGATATTGATGATCCGGAAATTTCCTGTAAACTGGTCCGCGCGCAGGAGATGTCACGTTATGTTGAGGATGGCACGCTGGATCTCGGATTGACCGGCATCGACTGGATCATGGAAAATGAGTCGGACGTGGTGGTGGTGCAGGATCTGATTTACTCCAAGGTATCCACACAACAGGCGCGCTGGGTGCTGGTTGTGCGTGAAAATTCTCCATACAAGACCATTGAAGATATGGAAGGAAAAAGAATATCAACCGAGCTGGTGAACTTCACCAAAAAATATTTTGCCGATAGAAACATCAATATCCATGTTGAGTTTTCCTGGGGAGCAACGGAAGCGAAGGTGGTCGAAGGCCTGGTGGATGCCATTGTGGAAGTGACGGAAACCGGTTCGACCATTCGCGCTAATAAATTGCGGATCATTCACGAGCTGATGAAAACCAACACGCAATTGATTTCCAATAAAGCTTCCTGGAACAATCCCTGGAAACGAAAAAAAATTCAACAAATCAGCACGATGCTGACCGGTTCTTTGCAGGCCATGGGCAAGGTGGGGATTAAACTGAATGTCGCCAAAGAAAATCTGGATAAGGTGATGAAGCTGCTGCCGTCGCTGAAGTCTCCGACGGTTTCCAGCCTGTCGTCCAATACGTGGTTTGCCATTGAATCCATTGTGGACGCGAAAATTGTCCGTGATCTGATTCCGACGCTGATAGAAGCCGGTGCGCAGGGCATTATTGAATATCCTTTAAACAAGGTAATCTGAGTTAGCAGAATTATGGCCAGAAAAGTGAAAATCATCCGTACGACAACGGAAACAGATATCCATCTGGAAATTGATCTGGATAAAACATCCGGAACAAGCATTGAGACGACGATTCCTTTTTTCAATCATATGCTGGAACTTTTTGCCCGTCATGGTTTCCTGAAGCTGGTTGTGAGGGCCAAGGGTGATACCCACATTGATGATCATCATTTAATCGAAGATTTGGGGATCTGTCTGGGCAAGGCTGTGGCGCAGGCACTGGGAAGGAAGACCGGCATCAATCGCTACGGCTCGTCCTGCATTCCGATGGATGAATGCCTGTGCCGGGTGGATATGGATATTTCCGGCCGCCCCTATCTGATTTACAATGTCAAATACGGACGAAGAAAAACCGGCGGATTTGATCCGGCCCTGGTCAAGGAATTCTTCAAGGCTTTTACCGACCAGAGCGGCATCACGCTGCACATTAATTTATTGTATGGCGACAATGTTCATCACATCATTGAATCGGTCTTTAAAGCTTTTGCCCGTGCCTTCAAAAATGCTGTTACCATGAATGAAAACATTAAAGGCGTTCTTTCCACCAAAGGAAGACTTTAATCGCGAGGTGCCGTTTTGATTAAAAATCATTATAAAAATAAAAAGACTATTTCTGGATTATTTTTTCTGTTTTTTCTGGCCTTTGCTTTGACCGTTCAGGCGGAAGATGAAGATTCGCAGAAAGCTAGGAAGACTAATCGCATTGCAGTCATATCTTTCCAGGCCTTCATGCCGGACGAAGGAAACACCGTTTTTTGTCCGCTTTGCGGCAGCGGTTCTTCAGGCGGAAAAGTCCTGGAGGGGGCGGAAAAAACCGTGGAAGAAGTATTTGTAAATCGATTAAGTAAAGTCAAGGGTGTTGAAATCATTCCTTCCGAGAAAGCGGAAAGTGTTTATAAAAGGATTTCATCCGAAAAATTAAAAGAAAATTTTATTGAAAATTTAAGGAAAGTCGGCAACGAACTGGGAGCGGATTTTTTAGCCGTCGGGTATGTCTATCGATATACCGAGAGAGTTGGCTATAAGTATTCATCGGAGCATCCGGCATCGGTGATTTTTGAAATTCATCTGGTGAAGTCTGCTGACGGAAACATCGTCTGGCAGGGCTACTTTGATAAAACCCAGAAATCGTTAATGGAAAATATTTTAGACATATCTTCATTCTTCAAGGGCGGAGCAAAATGGATAACTGCACGTCAGTTAACCGAGCAGGGAATGGATAAGATTTTCAAGACATTTCCCGATTTTTAACATTAAACAGACTATTCATGATACTTTTTTTCAAGTGATCCCGTAAGAGGTGTCCGATTGATTATTATTCCGGCAATAGATATTAAAAATGGAAAATGCGTTCGTTTAGCGCAGGGCAAATTCGACCGTGTGACGACATACGGGGACAATCCGGTGGAAATGGCGATGCGCTGGATGGAAAAAGGCGCCGAGTTGATTCACCTCGTCGATCTCGATGGTTCTGTTGCCGGCCTGCCCCGTAACGCGAATATTATTCTGGAGATTGCGCGGAATGTCAATGTTCCGGTTCAGGTTGGCGGTGGCATACGGAATATGGAAACCATTAATTTTTATTTAAACAAGGGTGTCTCCAGTGTTATCCTGGGCACGACCGCCCTGCAAAATGAAAACGTTGTCCGGGAGGCCTGTTCGGCATTTCCCCATAAAATCATCTTGGGCATTGATGCTCTGAACGGCCATGTGGCTGTTCGCGGCTGGACGCAGACCACGGAGAAAAAAGCTGTTGACCTGGCCAGACATTACGAAGACTGCCAGGTGAAAGCCATCGTCTATACGGATATCGAGCGGGATGGCATGAGTACAGGCGTCAATATTAAAGCGACCGAAGCATTGGCAAAAGCGGTGAAGATTCCGGTCATTGCTTCAGGCGGTGTGGCATCCATGGCGGATATTGAAAATCTTCTGGCTGTTGATGATTGTGAATTTTACGGTGTCATTATCGGTCGCGCTCTTTACACGGGGGCTGTTTCCCTGGAGGATGCGATAAAAAAAGCGAAAGGTTGATCATCAAAAAGTAACGGAGGTAACGTTTATGTCCGATTGTGTTTTTTGTAAGATTGCCCGGGGAGAAATTCCCTGCAACAAGGTTTATGAAGATGAAAAAGTGCTGGCCTTCGATGATATCCATCCGATGGCGCCGGTGCACGTTGTCATGATTCCCAAAAATCATATTTCCACCCTGATGGATGTTGCCACGGAAAAGGATAACATCATGAATCATCTGATGGCCGCGGCGCAGAAGGTGGCGAAGATTAAAAAGATCGATGCCAGTGGTTTCCGCACCGCGATTAACTGCAACGCTGAAGGAGGGCAGGTGGTTTTTCATCTCCATGTCCATGTCCTCGGCGGTAGAAAACTTCAGGATGAATTAGGCTGAGTAACGATGAGGTGAATGGTTATGGATATCAATAAGAAAATAAATGAAGAAATGGTGGCTGCCGCCAAATCTCAGGATAAAATAAGACTTTCCGCTGTCCGGATGATCAAAGCGGCGCTGCACAACAAGGAAATCAGTTTGATGCGGCCGTTAAACGAAAGTGAAGGTCTGCAGCTTCTTTCTTCGATGATTAAACAGAGAAGGGATTCCATTGAACAGTTTGCCAAAGGTGGCCGGGCTGATCTGGTGGCTAAGGAGGAGGCGGAGTTAAAGGTTATTCAGGAATTTATGCCCGCGCAGATGTCTGAGGACGAGGTTGACGCTATCATTAAAAAAACGATAGAGGAAGCGGGCGCTGTTTCCGTCAAAGACATGGGAAAAGTCATGAAACTTTTGATGCCCAAACTCGCCGGTGTCGCCGATGGCAAAGCTGCCGGGGAGAAAGTCAAAGCGTTCCTGTCTAAATAAGGGATTCCGGCGCTGAATTTTGCAATCAGGATAGTCCGTGTACGTTGATCAAAGCAAGATTGAAGAAATTAAAAACAGAGTCGATATCGTTGATCTTGTTTCCGAATACGTGACTTTGAAAAAAGCCGGGAGAAATTTTACAGGGTTGTGCCCTTTTCATCAGGAAAAAACTCCTTCTTTTTCCGTCAATCGTGAAAAGCAGATCTTTTACTGCTTTGGCTGCGGAGAAGGAGGCAATGCCATTACGTTTCTGATGAAAATTGCTGATAAGACGTTCCCGGAAGCCATTAAAGATCTGGCGGCAAAGACAGGCATTGTCCTGCCTCCGGTGTCTTCCGGTAAAGAGGGCAGACAGAAGGATTTACTGAAAGAGGGCATTGTCGGTTTGAATGCGAGGGCGGCTCAACACTTTTCGCGTAATCTTTTTTCCGCTGCCGGGGCTGTTGCGCGTAAATATCTGCAGGAAAGAGGAATTGCGGACGACATTGTCAAGCAATTCCGTTTAGGTTACGCACCGGATACGTGGCGATCTTTGACAGATGATCTGGAAAAAAGCGGACTTTCACTGAAACTGGCCGAGCAGGCCGGTCTGATCATTCCGGGGAAAGAAGGCGGTTTCTACGACAGATTTCGCGGTCGCCTCATTTTTCCTATTGAAAATGTTTCGGGAGATATCATTGCCTTTGGCGGAAGAATTCTGGGGAAAGGCGAACCGAAGTATTTGAATTCGCCTGAATCGCCGGTTTATATCAAGGGACGGAATTTATACGGTCTGAATAAGGCGAAAGAAGAAATTCGCAAAAAAGGCTTTGTTTTAATTGTTGAGGGTTATTTTGATTTAATTTCTTTATGGAATGCAGGCATTGGCAATGTTGTCGCCACGTTGGGCACGGCCCTGACCAGAGAGCATCTGGAGCTATTACGCCGTTATACGATAGACGTCGTTGCTCTGTTTGATCCGGATGAGGCCGGAAAAAAAGCGCTTGACCGCAGTCTGGAATTATTTTTAAGTGCCGGGATGAAAGCAAGGGCACTGATCTTACCCGGTCAATACGACCCCGATGATTATGTCAGGAAATTTGGCAAAGAAAAAATGGAGGAGCTGATCACCCTTGCCCAACCGCTGAGCGATTATTATATTGAGAACGTACTGGGCGCCGGCAAAACGTTTGAAGATAAAAGAGACATGGTTAGAAACGCCATGGAATTTATCGCTAAAATCAGTGATAAAAAAGAAAAGGATCTTTTCATCAAACGCATAGCGGAAAAAACCGGTGTCAACGAAGAATTACTGATCAAGGAAATCTACCGGAGTGAAGGAAAAAGTGGCACAAAAGCAGAGATCCGTAAACAGGCAATCCATGTTGATTATGATCCGGTGGAGTTGGCCCTGATTCAGTTAATGATGGAGTATCCTCAAAAAATTATGCAGGTTGACCGTGAAAAAATTCTGGATTTTTTCATGCAGCCTGAAATACAGCATCTGGGAAAGAAAATTATTGATACCTATAAATTGCTTGGTTTTATTGATTTGAGCGTTATTTTATCAGACGCCGCGCATTCATCATTACGGGAGAAAATATATAAATTAATGATGAAGAATATTCCGGTCGATGAAACCATGATGGAAAAAATATTTGCCGATAACATACGGCAAATCAAAAGAAAATGGTATAAGGAACAACATCGACAGATAAAAATAAAGTTGAATAAAGCTCAGGAAAACGGCAATCAGGATCTGATCAACAAACTTATTTATGAAAAAGAAAATCTATTGATGCAGGAAAAAGAGCTGCATTAAGAAGGTCCGGCCAATAAAATATTTGAAGGAGACGCCCGATGGCAAAAGAAATTCAGTCCGATGAAGTGAATAAGCTCATTATGCTGGGTGAAGAGAAGGGTTTTTTAACGTACGATGATGTGAACGATGCGTTGTTGCCCGATGTGACGTCCGCGGAACAACTGGATGATATCATATCGCTTTTTGGAGAAAAAAATATCGATATCATTGATACCGAACAGGGTGAAAAGCTGACCCTGAAGAAGTCCATGAAAGATATGGCCGATATCAATCTCAAGGAGACGTTGGCGCTTGGAACGAGCGCGGACAAAACCGGCGATCCGGTCAAAATGTATCTGCGTGAGATGGGTTCGGTTTCGCTCTTAAGCCGTGAGGGCGAGGTGGAAATCGCCAAAAAGATCGAGGAAGGCGCCCGGGAAACAATGTCGGCGATCTTTCGTCTGGCCGTCTCGATTGATGAAGTGTTGAATATCGGAGAGAAACTGCAGACGGGTGAAATAAAAAGTAAAAATGTGGTCGATAATATTGAGGATGAAGAAGGCTTTATGGAGGAAGACGAACATAAAGAAAGAATCCTGAAATTAATCGCCAGAATCAAAGATTTCAACGACAGAAATAAATTCTTAAAAACCAAATTAAAAGCAACAAACCTGCCCAAGAAAAAAAGAGATTCGTTAAATGCTCAACTGGAAATCAACACGCGGCGCATTGTAACACTCTGTCGCAAGATTCGTTTCAGCAAGAAACAGATTCAGCGTTTCATCTCGAAGTTGAGGAGTTACGCGGAAGAGATTGAAGCAGCCGAGAATGTTATCGACAGATATAAGAAAGAAACCGGTCTCACCGTTGCGCAGATGGACAAGCTCTGGACGAAATTAAAAAAATCCAAGAAGGATGACAAACGCATTGCCAAAGAAGTCCATATGCCGATAGAATCATTCAAAAAGATTAAACCGGAGATTCAGGAAGCGCAAAAGAGAATCAAGCAGATAGCACACGAGGTGGGAATCCCCACGGCAACGCTGAAAACCATTATCAAGACCATTGAAGTCGGCGAAAGAAAAGCGGAGATCGCTCAAAGGACGCTCGTGGAGGCCAATTTACGTCTGGTGGTAAGCATCGCCAAGAAATACACCAACAGAGGTTTGCAGTTTCTCGATTTAATTCAGGAAGGCAATATCGGCTTGATGAAAGCGGTGGATAAATTTGAATATCAGCGTGGCTATAAATTTTCCACATACGCAACGTGGTGGATCCGGCAGGCGATTACCCGGGCGATTGCCGACCAGGCCCGTACCATAAGAATTCCCGTTCACATGATTGAAACGATTAATAAATTGATCAGAACGTCCCGCTATCTGGTTCAGGAACTGGGACGCGAACCGACTCCGGAAGAGATTGCCAACAAGATGGAATATCCGCTGGAGAAAGTGAGAAAGGTTTTAAAAATCGCCAAAGAGCCCATTTCCCTGGAGACGCCCATCGGTGAAGAGGAAGACAGCCACCTCGGTGATTTTATCGAAGATAAAAGAGTCATCTCGCCTTCGGAGGCAACGATCAATATTGATCTGGCGGAACAGACAAGAAAAATTCTCACGACCCTGACGTCCCGTGAAGAAAAAGTTTTACGGATGCGTTTCGGTATCAGTGACCGGTCTAATGTCCTGAGCCGCGATGAGATATCATCAGTAGAAACAGAAGAAAAAACAAGCGAACTTCCTGAACCTCCTGAAGTTATTGAAACTTTAGAAATAACCACATTAAAAGAAAAAACCAGGAAACGTTATACGAAACAGTAAAATATTATTGACATTCTACTTATTTATGTATATCAATCTATGTTTTTTATGCTTTAGAAAGGCACGGGCCTATAGCTCAACTGGTAGAGCCACCGGCTCATAACCGGTAGGTCCCTGGTTCGACTCCAGGTGGGCCCACCAAATAAACAGAAATGATGACGGAAGGAAAAAAAATATTTCGGGAAGTGAGAGAGATTTCCAAGATAAGCTTCCTGACTGCCGTAATGAGACGCACAGAGTCATCATTAGACGGCACAGACAAAAAACTCGTGAAGAAGTTTGCTCAAGAAATGCACCCCTAAAAAGGTGCATTTTTTTTATATTAAAAACAGATAAGAAGGAGAAGATGATTGAAAGACAAACTATTGTTATTGATAAAAATTCAGGAATGTGACTCACAACTTGTGAAGTTATCCGCGAAGAAAAAAACCCTGCCGGAAGATATAGAAAAGCTGAACCGGGCATTCAGTTCATTTGAAGAAGAAATTAAAACTAACAAAATCAAATACGATGAGCTGAAAGCGCGTCATACGGAAAGTGAAAATAAAATCAAAAGGATTAACGAAGGCGTTGTCAAAACGAAAGAAAGAATGCTCGAGGTAAAAAATAACAAAGAATACCAGGCGATGCTCAAGGAAATAGAAACCGCGGAAAAATCACGTGGCGAAGTAGAAACAGCCATCATATCCATCCTTGATGAAATGGATAAGTTGTCGGCGCTGGTCAAAAAAGATGACGACATTTTGAAAGAGAAAAGAGCGAAGTACGAGCAGGAAAAGAAAACGATAGAGGATGAATTAAATGCCGTTGACTCTGATACGGCCGGTTGGGAAGAGAAAAGAAAAGAATTGCAAGCGCACATTCCCGCTGACCTGATGATGAAATACGAAAAGGTCAGAAAAAGAAACAGAGGAATTGGTGTGACGTCTGTCTGGAAATCAGTCTGTAACGGTTGTCATATGAACATTCCGCCGCAGCTTTATAATGAAGTACAGCGATCTGAAGAGCTGTTCAGTTGCCCCAACTGCAACCGGATCATTTATTTCCAGGATATGGAAAAACCGGCTTAGACGTTATGGCTGAAAAAAGCTACAAATTATTCAGCGACGGCGCCTGCCGGGGAAATCCGGGGATTGGCGGCGCGGGAGCCGTCATCACCGATGATGCTGATCAAGTGATCTGGGAAGGTAAAGAATATCTTGGTCACTGCACCAACAACATTGCCGAATACAAAGCACTTATTCTGGGACTCAGGGGCGCGCTTTCCCAGGGGTATAAAAATCTTCAAATTTATATGGATTCAGAGCTTTTGGCCAAACAGATCAACGGCGCCTACCGCGTCAGGAATGCAAATCTGCAGGTTCTGATGAAAGAAGTCCGTGACTTGCTCAAAGCTTTTGAATCCGCTGAAGTCAAACACGTCCCTCGTCTGCACAACAGCCACGCCGATAAACTGGCCAATCTGGCCATTGACGAAAAATAACAAAATCAAGATATAAGATTTAATATTCTACAACAGCCTGATCTTGATTGCTACACAATGACTGAAATATTTCGGTTCTATCCTGACGATTGAATCAGCCAGGGGAATTGCTCGAGAAAGGCCAGTAATGTATTTGACAGTCTTTCAGCATGAGTCTTCTCGATTATCTTTTATAATGTTGTCCGGTTACAGCCATGTTATCACGATGAATGATTTCATCATAATCTTTGTGTCCAAGAACCTGATAGATTTGTTTCGTTTTTAAGCCTTTGATTTTATGAATTTCTTCGGTGTTATAATTGACCAGTCCTTTGGCCAGAATCGTGCCGTCTTGATCCACGCAGATAACGGGGTCTCCCTGGTCAAAGTTTCCCTCGACTTCAATAACTCCCGAAGGCAGAAGGCTTTTTCCTTTTTCGAGCAGCGCTTTTTTTGCGCCGTCGTCAATCACGAGTTTACCGCGGGGACGCAGCGTGAAAGCGATCCAGTATTTCTTGCTGTTCAGGCGATCGGCCATGGGCAGAAATAGCGTGCCTATTTCTTTCCCGGCCATAATATCCGTCAAGACTTTTTCCTTTTTCCCCGGGGCGATAATGCAGGGGATGCCGATGGCCGTAACTTTCTTGGCGGCCTGAATTTTACTCTTCATACCTCCCGTGCCGGCGGAGGATGTATCTGACGTGGCGGCCGCTTCAATTTCTTTGGAGAACTCGCTGACCACGGGGATGAGTTTTGCTTTTTTGTTGACGGATGGGTTGCCATCATAAAGGCCGGCGGTGCTGGTGAGATTAATAAAGAGATCAGCCTCAATAATGTTGGCGATCATTGCCGCCAGATTATCGTTGTCACCGAATTTTATTTCATCAACGGCGACGGTGTCATTTTCATTGATAATGGGAATGGCGCCCCATTCCAGCAGCGTGGAAAGCGTGTTGCGGATGTTCAAATATCGCCGGCGGTCTGTCAGGTCGGCAAGGGTTAAAAGAATCTGGGCGACATAGTGACCGTTTCCTTCAAAGGATTTGGAATACACACGCATCAGCCTGCCCTGACCAATGGCGGCGGCGGCCTGTTTTTCGGGAATGCTTTTGAGTTTTTCTGCTATTTTCATGCGGTGCTTTCCCGAGACAATCGCCCCGGACGTAACCAGCACCAAGGCATATCCCTGATTCTTCAGGTCAGACATGTCCTGCACAATCGAATCAATAACTTTGAGGTCCAGACCATCATCTCCGGTCAGCACTGCAGAACCGATTTTAACCAGTATTTTTTTTGTGTGCGCGATTATTTCCTGCCGAATGTTCTTCATGATGGCGATTTTATCCTGATTGACTTAAACTGGTGATGATCTTATTCATGATGTCCTTTAATCCTTCGCCGGTGACCGCGGAAAAAGGATGCAGTATTATGCCTTTTTTCTTGAAGAGCGCAACCTGTTTTTTGGCGTTTTCCCGGACATGGGGAAGATCAATTTTATTCAGGGCGACGATTTGCGGTTTGGCCATCATTTCGGGATTGTAATGTTCAAGTTCCTGATTGATGGCCGTATAGTTTGACCAGGCTTTGGTATGGGGCTCCTGGGAAATATCAATCATGTGCAGCAAAAGAGATGTTCTTTCCACGTGTTTTAAAAATTTGTCACCCATGCCCAAGCCTTCATGCGCTCCGGAGATCAGTCCGGGAATGTCGGCAACGACAAAGCTTTTGCTGTCCGAATATTTGACGACACCCAGATGCGGTGTCAGCGTCGTAAAAGGATAATCGGCAATCTTGGGTTTGGCGGCGGATACTCTGGAAATAAAAGTTGATTTGCCGGCATTGGGGAAACCGATAATTCCGACATCCGCCAGTAATTTTAATTCCAGTTTGAGCGTGAATTCTTCACCCTCCATTCCTTCCTGAGCGAATCGGGGTGTCTGATGAGTTGATGTTTTGAAATGAGTATTGCCCTTGCCGCCGATACCGCCGCGCGCAGCGATAAAAGTCTGACCGTTTTCAGATAAATCGGCCAGTTCTTCTCCAGTTTCGAAATTCTTGATGACCGTTCCCACGGGGACAGGAATCTCAAGATCTGTCGCGCTTCTGCCGGTACGCTGATTGCCGGAGCCATGCCCGCCGTTTTTCGCGATTTGGTGCTGCTGGTATTTCAAATCAAGCAGGGTGTGATGGCTTTCCGTGGCGCGAAAGATGACATCGCCGCCCTTGCCGCCGTCGCCTCCGTCCGGACCGCCTTTCGGGATAAACTTCTCCCGCCGGAAACTCACGCAGCCGCTTCCGCCATGACCGGCCTTGACATAAATTTTTACTTCATCAACAAATTTCATGAATAATCCTACGTCGCTACGCTCTTAGGATAATTTCCAATCCCGATATACCGGGATTGGATAGTTCGGCTTACGCTTCAGACTTCGTTTACTCGTCTTCAGCTTGCCTTACTACCACTTACGCTTTAATGAGCCTTGATTTTCCGAAACGCAGTTCACGGAAAATCTTAGAGCGAATTATCCCGCCACCTATGGTGGCAGGGACGAGCATCGCACCACTTGCTCTCCCACTCCACTTCGTTTTGGGGATAATTCGACTAACGCTTCAAACTTCACTCAGTTCGTTTTTAGCGAGTCTCATTATCAGCGAGTGTCATTAATCCCACGTCGCTCCGCTCCTGGGATAATTCCACTTACGCTTCGAGCTGCGTTCCACTTGCTCTCAGCGAGTGTCATTAAAAAAGGCGCTTGGTGTAAGCGCCTTTTAAAATCAAATATCAAAACGAGATTATTATGCCGCGTAAACGCTTACTTTCTTCCTCGTTTTATCCAGTCTTTCATATTTTACCACACCGTTAATCAGTGAGAAAAGGGTGAAATCCTTGCCCAGTCCCACATTATTACCCGGATGAATTTTTGTTCCTACCTGCCGCACAATGATAGAGCCGGCATTGATTTTTTCGCCGCCGTATACCTTGATGCCGCGTCGTTGCGCGTTGCTGTCTCTACCGTTGCGGGAACTTCCCTGACCTTTCTTATGTGCCATGACTTCCTCCACTTATGCCGAAATCTTTGTGATTTTCATGCTGGTTAAATTCTGACGATGACCGGTTTTTTTGTGAAAACCCTTGCGTCTTTTCATATGATAAACAATCAACTTCGGGCCTTTTTTCTGGGTGACGATTTGACCGATAACCTTGGCGCCTTCCACGAAAGGTTTGCCCACTTTGATTTCTTTGTCGTCAGAAACCATCAGAACTTCATTGAAAACAACTTCATCGCCTTTATTTCCGGCGAGTTTTTCCACGGATAAAACATCACCTTCGGATACCTTGTGCTGTTTCGCTCCTGTTTTTATGACTGCGTACATAACTCATCCTTTGTTAAATAGAATTAAGACTGGCACTTATAGACAAAATGTTTCCTTTTGTCAATAAAATTTAAGGCTTGGCTGGAAATATTTTACCAAACACCCTTTTGAAATGTAAGTTATTGTAATAATGATGAAAATGGCGATAAAGAAGGACGCAGGACCTTGTGGATATTTGCTCCGTCATTCAGTCATTTAAAAAAAGACGGATGGAAACTTGATTATCAAAGGGAATTATGTCATTTTCTTTTTTAAAAAAAAATCTGGAGGTGAGTTGATGAATAATCATGCGCCGGTTGTACTGATCAGTGGATGTTCAACAGGGATAGGTCGCGCTCTGGCAACTGAATTCGCCTCTCGCAACTGGCACGTGGTTGCCACGGCCAGAAAACCGGAATCTATTGATGACCTGAAAGCGTCCAATGTGGAAACCGTTGCCCTTGACGTGACGGATGAAAAGTCCATCAAAATCTGTGTTGATTCGGTTATGGCTAAAACCGGCCGGATTGACATGCTGGTCAATAACGCGGGACTGCTTCTTATCGGGCCTCTGGTTGAACTGGAAACGTGTGAATTGAGGCGACAGTTTGAAACAAACGTGCTGGGATTGGCTGCCCTGACCCGCGCGGTTGTTCCGCAGATGATAAAAAAGAAAGCAGGGAAAATAGTCAACATCAGCAGTATCTCCGGGGTGTTGAATACGCCGTTTGCCGGGGCCTACTGCTCGACGAAAGCCGCCGTGACGTCGTTTTCCGATGTCCTGCGTATGGAACTGGCTCCCTTCGGCATCCAAGTAATAACCGTTCAGCCCGGCGGCATCCAATCAAAATTATCCGATAATGCCGATAAAGACCTTCATCGTTTCCGGAAAACGGCCTACGGCCCGATACAGGACTACATCGTCAAGCGGGCGCATATGTCGCAGGAAGGCGCGACACCGGCGGATGTTTTCGCGAAAGGACTTGTGGATAAACTTGAGCGGGAAAAAGTGCCGAAATTGATTCGTCTGGGCAAAGGATCCACGCTGCTTCCTCTGGTTGCCAAACTGCCCCGCACTTTAACCGACGCCTTGCTCAGTAAAAAATTGGGACTCAATAAACTTAAAATAACTTGAATTATGGACTGAGAATCAGGCAATAGAAAAACGAAAAACATTTTTTATCAAACAAATAGACATCAATTTGGAAAACACGGCAGTGAGACGAAATGAAATACGGAATTATTGCGAATCCTGTTTCCGGTAAGCGTTCTCTGGATGAAAAACAAAAGATTTTAAATGAAGTAGCCGGAATTTTGAAAGACGCGACGGTTGCCGGTCTGGATACAAAATCTCCTGAAGAATTCAGCCGCTGCGCCAATGAACTTTCTAGGAAAGTAAAAATACTGCTTGTCGCGGGCGGGGACGGCACGTTCTCGCTGGTCATGAACAGTGTTTCGAGGGAAGTCCCTCTGGGATTTCTGCCTTTTGGTTCCGGCGATGTTTTACGGCATACGTTTAATTTGCCCCGCTGTCCGAAAGAAAATGCCCGCGCCATTCTTGCCGCAAAGGAGCATTTGATTGATGCAATCTGCTGTGACGGAAAAACAAAAGCGCTGTTCGCCAGCATCGGGATAGAAGGCAGTATTCTGCTGGAAAGAGATAAGTATCTGATCAATGATTTACTGGGATTCACGGCGTATGGGCTGGCCACATTGAAGGTTTTGTTTGACGGCTACATTCATGCCGATTTGCGGGTTCTGATGGATGGTCGGGAAATAACAACTTCAAACTCTCTGACCGCCGTCATTACAAAACTTCCCTATTACGGATACGGTTTTAAGGTTGTCCCGCAGGCACAATTCGACGACGGCTATTTACATTTGCTGATTCTTAATTCAGGACCCTTTGGCGCGCTGTACGCTCTGGCGACATCACTGATGGGGGGAAACAGAGTCGGAGATTATTATAAGGCGAGAGCCATTCATATCACGACGTCAACCGAACAATTCTTGCAACGAAACGGCGACCCGGAAAAGGAAAGAAGAAAAACATTTTCTTTCAACGTCCTGCCCAGAGAACTGAAACTGATATTCTAGAGTTTCCAAGCCGGCAATTCGCCGAGCGCCGTTGATTCTTTCAAAAATACAATATTATGCAAAAACGCCAGACGTTGAGTTTCTCTCAGTAAGATTTGCGTTGTTTTTCGTTCGGCTGCTTTTCCAGAAATTGACAAATAAGAGCAAACGTAGTTCCACATCTGCCGGACGGTGTCTTTGAAATTTCCTTCGACGGGGGGGCGGCGAAGGAGCGAAACCAGTTCCGGATAAATGTCATTCATCCCCTTGCCGCTCTTTCGGGAAGAAACCCAACCACCGATGTATTTATATTCGGCTTCATCCCTGGCCATGACCGAATACTGATGCTGCGCCCATAACTGCTGAACATCGTTGGGTAGGGGTATCCGACCCTGCTCAATGCTTTTGTATTTTTTAGAAAGAATAAAAAATTGAGAGGAGGGTGAATCGACGAATACCTGAGGCCATTCATAATGCTGTGTTTTGAGCATCACAGGTGAGCGGTCTTGATAACCTCTCAGATTCATTTCCGCCGCCAGTAATCTATGACGCTGATTTAGTGCCCAACCGAAGCCCAGCCAGCGCAGTGTTTCCGGATGCCGCGAATACCCTTTTTTATTATGTTTGATGATGGAAACAATCGCGTGAAGTTCGCGGTGCTCTCCGAGTAAGCTTTGCCGGTTTAAGTATCCCGGATTGACATCCCAAATTCTCACAAAAACTCCAAATTTTTAATTTTATCATCATTTTTCAGCCGAACAATCATTATTAACCAAGAATACATTTTGTGCGGACCACCCTGATTCGGCGGGATTCGTCGGCGTCGGATTTTAGAATGTGCGTGATGATGTCGATAGGGCGGGCAGAGCCTTCCTGCAGGTGTGGTACGGCAAAGATAATCTTTTTATGCTGATCATTCAGCGTCAGACTCAGAACAAAAGGGCGGATGTCTTTGATAATGGTTTTCCCTTTGGATACCTTATGGATGTTGAAGGTGGTCGATGCCAGAAAATTTCTGATGTTTTCTTCCATGGCTTTGAGTCGCGATGAATCCATATCAGCGGGCAGATGAAGTTCGTATGCAAAACCCTTTAAGGCCTGCGCGATGGCTTTTTCTTCGGCAGAAAGTTTTCTGATTTCTAAAATTTCAATACCAGTGGGGAGAAGGGCATTGATCTCTTTCTTCAGAGAATTCAAATTCAGCGAATAGTCCTGCCCGGTGATGTCCATATATTCCTGTGCGCTTTCCATGCCCACGGAGGTCGCGGTGGCAAAGGATACTTTGGGATGCGGGTGGAAGCCGATAGTATAAGCAAGTTCAAAACTGCTGCGGCGCAGTGCGCGCACTATAGCCGCGGATAATTCCAGATGAGATAGGAATCCTGCCCGTCCGGTTTTGCTGAAAGTGAAACGATATTTTTTTTCATTGACGGGAGAAGCATCATGGACTGGCGTCGCCGAAAAATCCGTTTTTATTTCATCCTGCACAGCAAAGATGTTTTGTGTCGTGGCAAAATCGCAAACTCCACAGTTCTGGCAATCAGCAAACCGGCAATCCTGTGTTGCCTTCTGTTCTTCCGATTTTTGTTTTTCCTCCAGCAGATATTCACGGCTTACGCCGCAGTCGATGTTGTCCCACGGCAGTTGTTCGTTGATTTTCCGTTCGCGCAGGAAATCTGCCGGATTGATTCCCGTCTCCGCCATCGCTTCCTGCCAGAGATCGAAACGTAAAATCTCAGACCAGCCATCAAAGCGGCATCCTTTGCGAAAAGCCGTCTCCAGAAGGGCTCCGATACTTTCATCGCCGCGTGAAAATATTCCTTCCAGTAAACTCATGTTTGCGTCGTGCCATTTGACACTGAGATTGCGGTTCTTGATGCGCTGACGGATGAAATTCTGATGAGCGTAAGTTTCCTCCATGGAAATTTGCCGCTCCCACTGAAAAGGCGTGTGGGGTTTGGGAACGAAAGTGGAAAGGCTGATCGTTACCTGTCCGCGGTTTTTTGCCGCCCGCAGGGCTTCATATCCTAGATGAACAATGCCTTCCAGGTCTTCCTGTGTTTCATGGGGAAGACCGATCATGAAATAAAGTTTGATGGATTTCCATCCGGCGGAAAAGATTTTATCCACGGTTGCAAGCAATTCTGCGGAGGTATTGCCTTTATTGATAATCAGGCGCATTTTATCCGTTCCCGCTTCCGGTGCGAGCGTGAAACTGGTTTTGCGTGTTCGTTTGATTTCTTCCATCAGCGTTGTGTTGAGAGATTCCACCCGCAACGAAGGCAGCGCCACGGCCACCCGCCGGGCATGATATTTATTCATTAGATTTTGTACCAGCGGCTCGATGCAACTGTAATCTCCGGAGCTGAGCGATAAAAGAGATATTTCTTCATGGCCGGTTGCCTGAAGCGTGCTTTCAGCCATTTCCATCAGCAAAGATGTGTTTCTTTCACGATAAGGACGCCACAGCATTCCCGCCTGACAGAACCGGCAGCCGCGGGTGCAGCCGCGGGCAATTTCCAGCGTGATGCGGTCGTGAATGGTCTGCATGAGCGGGACAACGGGTTTTAGCGGATGCTTCCATAAGTTCAGATCGCTTACAGTTCTTTTTTTAATGACTTCGTGATTCTCGTGAACGGCGGGAACGTAAATGCCGGAGATTTTCGCAAGTTGTTCTATTAAATTATTTCGCGATAATGATTTCTTCTTGCCTTCCCGGATTGCCGCTGTGATTTCTTCAACGACTTCTTCGCCCTCGCCGATGACAAAGGCGTCGATAAAATTAACCAGCGGCGCCGGATTGAAACAGCAGGGGCCGCCCGCTATGATCAGCGGATGTTCAGCTTTGCGCTCTTTGTGGGCAAGAGGTATGTTTCCCAAATCCAGCATGTTCAGCATGTTGGTGTAAGAGAGTTCGTACTGCAGTGAGAAACCGATAAGGTCAAAGTCCTGAAGGGGTGTCTGACTCTCCAGAGATGTCAAAGGTAATTTGCCCGCGCGCAGTTGCCTTTCTCTGTCCGGCCAGACTGCGAAACAACGTTCTGCCGCAACGTAGGAAATTTCATTAAGAATGGAATATAAAATCTGCAAACCCAGATGGGACATGCCGACTTCATAGGTGTCGGGGAAAGCCAGCAGAAATCGCACTTCCGCTTGATCTTTATGGACCGCGTTTACTTCCGCGCCAATGTAACGACTTGGTTTTTCAGCGCCAAGTAAAAGTTCATCGAAATTAACATTGCTCATGACGGGTTTTCCTGTTTGCGGCAAAGTCCTGATTCTACTTTGCAGAGCCGGAGTTGATGTGTGACTGATATTTATAAGGATTGCTTTTGATATCTCTGAGTTTGGATAGCGCCATCTTTTGGGCAAAATTCATTGCGGCGAGGTAGTCCAGAGAATTGTTTTTGAACGTGTTAATCAGTTCCCTGCGTACCGAATCTTCATTGTCTTTGGATACGAAAGTTCTTTCCAGCGTATGTTCATAGGACAGTTCATCGCCCATGACAGCCTTGACCTGAAGATAATCTTCGGCGTTGGCGAAAAAGGATTCCTTCAATGATATTTTCGTTTGAAAGAAAATTTCCACCTTGACTGTGTCCGCTGCTATGAAACGTGAAAGATCAAAAATCTCCAAGATTAGTCCGTTTGGTAATGTTATGGCTTCAATCAGTCTCATCAGGTCTCACCGCCAGAGTTATTTCACAGGTGGTCATTAACATTTTTACACTTGACCTGCAACTTTAATCCTTTTATAAGAAACATCGTTTTTGAAGTTATTAAGGTGAAGCTGTTTATGAGTGATGTCAATGCCATTTTGCTTTTGTCCTGTGCCGACTGCAAGGGATTGGTTGCCAGAATTTCCGATTTTATTTTCCGTTTTGACGGCAACATTGTTCATGCCGATCAATATACGGCCAAGGCGGAGAAGCTTTTCTTTATGCGCGTAGAATGGGAGCTCAACGGTTTTGCTCTGGATCGTGATGAGATTCCCGCTGCTTTCGCGCCGCTGGCCAAACAGTACAAGATGAAATGGGCTTTGCATTTTACCGATAACAGGCCGCGTGTGGCGATGTTTGTGTCCAAGCACCTGCATTGTCTGCACGATCTGATTTTGCGAAGGGATATGGGAGAGCTGGCTGCTGATGTCGAGGTGGTGATCAGCAATCATGAAGACGCCCGCGAGCTCGTAGAACAATTCGGATTGAAATATTATCATTTTCCGATCACATCCAAAAACAAGAAACAGCAGGAAAAAAAGGAATTGGAACTGCTCAGGGAAATGAAGATTGATCTGGTCGTTCTGGCTCGTTATATGCAGATTCTCAGCGGGAATTTTCTTAAATATTATCCCAATAAGATCATCAATATTCATCATTCGTTTCTGCCGGCCTTTGCCGGAAGGAATCCCTATCAGCAGGCTTATGACCGCGGCGTTAAAATTATCGGCGCGACCGGCCATTACGTGACGGAACAGCTCGATGAAGGCCCGATTATCGCGCAGGATGTGGTGAAAATCAGTCATCGGGATGCCGTTTCCGATATTCAAAGAAAGAGCAAGGACTTGGAAAGAATCGTCCTTGCGCGGGCTTTGCGCCTGCATCTGGAAAACAGAATTCTGGTTTACGGATCAAAGACCATTGTGTTTGAGTGATTCCACGTCGCCGTAAAAATAATCTCAGGAAGTCAATCCATGTCTGATTCTCCCATATTCGTCCTTTGTCAGCCTGATGCAACGAAATCCTGCGGAGCGTGCTGCGGCCTTTATAATTATGTGGACAGTTCCCGTTCCTCGCTGATCCTTCGTTTGCGATCGCGAACACAGCGTTTTCGTGAACTGGTGAAAACACCGGATGATTTAAGAATTTATTCCGGGCAAACGCTGGCGGCTGAAGATTTTCAAAAAAGATATGAAGTCATTCACTGCTGCGAGTATCTGGGTTTTCTCGATGCAGAGGAAAAGAAAGTCGGTTGCCTTTTGCATCCGATGCAGAATTCCGGCACCGATATGCGCGACGTTTCCTTTTACGGACAGGAACTTTGCGCCGGACATCTCTGCCCCAGTCATTATTTTATTCCGCTGTCGCAATCGCAAATCCTGATCAGGATCATTGACGACTGGTATCTGTACGGTCTGGTGCTGACGGATATTGATCTGGTCACGAAATATTTCCAGCTCATTGCCGACAGAGTCGGCGCCGAACTCAAGCCGGACCTGTTCGACAATCCGGATTTGAAAAATATCGCCTTGGAATATTTCGGCTGGAAAATAAACTGGCCGTTTCGCTCGCTGGAGGCCAACCGGTTGGGCAAATATTACTTTGACGGCTCGCAGTATATGATCAGTCATATTGACTATGAGCAGTTTGGACGGGAGGTGTCACCGTTAAATTCCATTTTACTGAGTCTTTGCTCTTCTTTTCAGGATGCAGCCCAATTGGAGGCGGCGGAGAAGATGATCTGGGAAAATATTGAAAAGTTTGTCACTGCCTATCAGCGGCAGTTTTAATTTTCTATTGACATAATAGAGCGACTTTGTCTAATCTATACGCGATTTCAAGCAATTAACATATGATTTCAGGGGCTTTTAAATGGATAAAACATCCAAAGAAATTCTTTTCTCCAGGGAAACGATACAAAATCGGGTCAGGGAACTGGCCCATCAAATATCCGAAGATTACGCGGGAAAAGAATTGATTTTGATCGGCGTACTCAAGGGCGCTTTTATTTTCATGGCGGATTTGATTCGTGAAATCAGCATACCGTGCCGGGTGGATTTTGCGCGGCTGGCCAGCTACGGCGCCGGTTCCGAGAGTTCCGGTAAAGTCGTCATGACCAAGGACATTGAAACCTCCATAAAAGACAAAGACATTCTGATTGTTGAGGATATCCTGGACACAGGCCTGACCATGCAATATTTTGTTGAGTGGCTGAAGGAAAGAAATCCGAGATCCCTCAAAACATGCGTTTTCCTGGATAAACGTAAAAGACGAAAAGTATCTTTGGAAGCGGATTATGTGGGTTTTACCATGGAGGACGGCTTTGTTGTCGGATATGGACTGGATTTCAACGAAATGTACCGCTTTTCCCCTGATATTTATGTAATTAAGCAGTGATTAAAGCAGTGATGGAAGAGGCTGAATAATGATTATTCAATGCAAACAATGCCGGACAAAATTCCGGTTCGATGATTCCAATATGCAGGGCAGCGGAATCTGGCTGAGATGCAGCCGTTGCGGTCATGTTTATTTTCAGGAAAATCCCAAAGCCAAACAACCGGCGCCGGCACCGTTGACAGAAACGGAATTTGTTCCGGCCCGGGAAGAGGCGACACACACTGAAGCGGCATCCGGTCCGTCTGTGGAAGCGACTTCCATGGTTCATAAAGATGAAGCCGACAAATCCGTTGAGCAGATTCAAGCGGTGAGAAAGCGCGTCACGGAAGATATCGATTTGCGCAGGGAGAAGACGCAGGAAGACAGTGTGAGTGAAAAAGATGAGGAGATCATCAAAGCGCAAACAATAGAAAAGGATCAGGAAACTGAACAGACCAACGCCGAGCAAAAGCCTGTTCGCAAACGTTCAGGCGGTGCATGGAAAATGGCTCTCTGGTCTGCGCTGGTGATCGTGATTATCCCGTTAGTGATCTATTTCTTCGCGTTACCGCAATACGGTGAACAACTGATCAAGAGCGGGGAATATCTCATCAATCAGTTTAATGAATATACAGGCATATCAAAACCGCTGCCGACTTCAGGAGCGTTTATCAATCAGATGGTGAAGCTGCAGGATGTGCGATACCGCAGAATTAATAATTACATCCTGGGACAGATCGGTGTTCTGGAAGGCACGGCGGTGAATCGTGCCGAGTTTCCGCTGGCCCGGATACAGGTTAAGGGTGAAATTGTGGACGCCTATTCCGTTGTTTTGGGAGAACGTTCCAGTTATGCGGGTAATATTCTTACCGATGAAGAACTGACCAACCTGTCGGAAGAGGAAATCATCATGAAACTTCTTCAACCGGAGGGGCTGAAGAATTCCAACGATAAGATCATGCCGAACGGGCAGATCCCGTTCATGATTGTTTTTCCCAATGAGCCGTTGGGCGTCATCAAAACAACGGTTGTGACCATCGGTGCGGAGCGTCTTCTTTCAGAGTGATCCATACGGCCGTGTGCGGATTATGGAACTGCTCAGGATAGACTTATCCGGACTGATTCTTTACGATGAAAGGTGAAATCATTGAGATACGAAGGCAACATTTTCAGGCCGTTTAGCGAAGCCAACAGCTATCTGCTGCAGTGTACGATAGGATGTTCCCATAATCAGTGCACTTTCTGCGGCATGTACAAGGACAAAAAGTACAGGGAGCGGTCACTTGCCGAAATCATGGAAGACATCACCATGGCCAAAAACCATTACGGTGATCTGGAAAAAGTATTTCTCTGCGACGGCGATGCCATTGCTCTGGACATGGATATGCTGCTGGCCATTTTGAAAAAACTCTATCAAACATTTCCATCACTGCGCCACGTGGGGAGTTATGTCGGGCCGCAAAGCACCTTATCCAAATCCCTGGAAGAATTGAAGACGCTGCGGCGTGCCGGCCTGACCAAGGCCTATATCGGTGTGGAAACCGGCGATGATGAGCTTCTGCAAAAAGTGAAAAAAGGCGTCGGTTATGATCAGATGCTGAAAGCCGGACAAAATCTGATTGCCGCGGAGATCAATCTTTCCGCGATGGTGCTTTTAGGACTGGCGGGGAAGGGCGAAGCCTCGAAAAGGCATGCTCTGGCCACGGCAAAAATCTGTAATGAAATGAAACCGCAATATCTGGCGGCGCTTACCGTTACGCCTGTTCCGGGAACTGTTTTGTATCGTCAGGTTCAAAAGGGCGAATTTGAATTGCTGAACCCCTTTGAAACACTGGAAGAGATGAAACAGATGATGGAAAATATTACGGCAGACGGCATCAAATTTGTCGGCACCCATGCTTCCAACTATCTGCCCGTTACCGGTACATTGCAGAAAGACAAACAAAAAATGATCGCCGCGGTTAATGCGGTTCTAAGCAACAGAGATGAAAGTATGCTGCGCCCGGATTATATGCGCGGTTTATAATGAACGAAATTCACTGATAAGAAAATTGAACATGAAAAATCACACGCCATCCTTAACCGACATCCAGATCGCGGCTGAGCAGGGTAATGCTGTTGCGCAGCGAAATCTCGGATTGATGTACCTCACCGGTAAGGGGGTTGCCCAGGATTATGATGAAGCCGTCGCGTGGTTCCTGAAGGCATCCGAGCAGGATGACGCCAAGGCCCAGTTCAATCTGGGTTGGATGTATCAGGAAGGAAAGGGTGTCGAGCAGGATGATGAAGAAGCGGCAAAATGGTACCTGAAGGCGGCGGAGCAGGACGACGCCAAGGCCCAGTACAATCTGGCATTGATGTACAAAAAAGGCGATGGTGTTCCCCAGGACGATGAAGAAGCCGTGCGATGGTTTACGGAAGCCGCAGAACAGGGAATTGCCGTTGCTCAGTATAATCTGGGTGAGATGTACAAAAAAGGCAGAGGCGTTCCCAAAGATGAAAACAAGGCTGTAAAGTGGTATCGAAAAGCGGCGGCCCAGGGACACGCGGAAGCCCAGAAAAGACTGGAAAGCATGGGGCAGAGAAGCAAAAGTGCTGTTCGTGAGGATACCCCAATACCGCAAAAACAGCGCAAAGCAGCTGAGCAGGAACAGCACGAGCCCCGAGCAAGGCAGAATCATGTGAATCAGCAGGGGAAAGCTGTTCCTCAGGATGAAGCGGAAATTGTCAATAAGTACCTCAAGGCGGCCGCGCAGGGAGATATCGCGGCGCAGTTCAATCTGGGAGTTATCTATCACAAAGGAACAGGTGTGCCGCGCGATGACGTCAAGGCCGCGAAATGGTATCAAAAGGCGGCTGAACAGGGACACGCGGATGCCCAGTTCCATCTGGGTGTAATGTATCATCTGGGTGAAGGCATTCCCAAAGACGATACCGAAGCGGTGAAGTGGTATCAAAAGGCGGCCGAAAGCGGTAACGCGGAAGCGCAATATAATGTGGGATTGCTTCATCTCCAGGGAGACGGCATTCCCAGGGATTATGCCGAAGCGGCCAAATGGTTTTTAAAATCTGCCGAACAGGGACACGCGGATGCCCAGTTCAATCTCGGTCTTTTATACCAGAGCGGTGAAGGAGTTCAGCAGAGCGATCAGGAAACTTTACAATGGTTTCGCAAGGCAGCCGAGCAGGGAATTCCCGCTGCCCAGTTTTACATGGGTGAAATGTACAAAACGGGTAAATGTGTTCCGATGGATCAGGAAGAATCCGCCCAATGGTATCTCAAGGCGGCTGAACAGGATCATGCGGAAGCCCAGTTCAATCTCGGCATGATGTATAAAGAGGGGAAAGGGGTTGCCCCGGATGATGCCGAGGCTGCCAGATGGTTTTTTCAATCCGCCAAACAGGGCAATGCAGATGCCCAGCTCAATCTGGGTTTGATGTATCATAACGGTGATGGCGTTCAACAGGATGATGAGGAAGCGGTTAAGTGGTATCGGAAGGCTGTTGAGCAGGGCAATGCGGAAGCGCAGTTCAATCTGGGATTGAGCTATTTTTTCGGCGAAGGAGTTGATCTGGACTTTGCCGAAGCGGCCAAGTGGTATGAAAAGGCTGCACAACAGGGGAATGCACGGGCCCAGTTTAATCTGGGATTGATGTACCATAACGGCAAGGGAGTGCCCCAGGACGATGCGGAAGCGGCGAAATGGTACAGCAAAGCAGCCGACCAGGGACGTGCGGATGCCCAGTTCAATCTTGGCCTTCTGTATCAGAAAGGGTTAGGTGTTGCCCAGGACGATGCGGAGGCGGCGAAATGGTTTCGGCGGGCGGCCGCGCAGGGGCGCGCTGACGCGCAGAGAATACTGGACATCATGTACAGCGAAGGGAGATGCGCTCCGCTGGATGAAGCCGAGGCTTTAAGCTGGTACATGAGAGCGGCAGGACAGGGAAATGTTAATGCCCAATGCAAACTGGGGGACATATACAGCGAAGGCAGAGGCGTAGCGCAGGATGATGCCGAAGCCGCGAAGTGGTATCTGATGGCGGCGGAACAGAATAGTTTGCAGGCGCAAATTAAACTGGGCGAAATATACAGCGAAGGCAGAGGCGTAGCGCAGGATGATGCCGAAGCTGCGAAGTGGTATCTGATGGCGGCCCAGCAGGGTAACGCCGATGCCCAATATCACGTGGCAGTCATGTACCGTCATGGAGAGGGAATCCCTCAGGATGACGCCGAAGCTCTAAAGTGGTTTTTAAAGTCTGCCGAACAGGGAATCGTTTCCGCGCAATTCAATCTGGGAGAAATGTATCAGGACGGTCTAATTGTCGGGCAGGACGACGCGGAGGCTGTAAAATGGTATCTGAAGGCGGCCGAGCAGGGCGATGCCACTGCACAGTATAATGTGGGCATGATGTACCGCAAGGGTGAAGGCGTCTCCCGCAACGATGCAGAGGCGGCAAAGTGGTATCTAAAAGCGGCACAACAGGGACACGCCGGCGCTCAGATTAACATAGCCTGGCTGTATCAGGATGGCGTAGGCGTCGCCAGGGACGATGCGGAGGCGGCGAAGTGGTATCGTCTGGCTGCGGAACAGGGTGATGCTGATGCCCAGTACAGTATAGGTGTGATGTGCCGCAAGGGATTGGGAGTTCAGAAGAACTATGTGGAAGCGGCTAAATGGTTGTTGAAATCGTCGAAGCAGGGCAATGCCGATGCCCAGTTTCATCTGGGTGAAATGTACCGGAAAGGTGAAGGCGTTGAACAGGATGATACCGAGGCCGTAAAATGGTTATCGAAATCCGCGGAACAGGGCAACCTTTATGCCCAGCGTCATCTTGGTGAAATGTATGCAGAAGGCTCGGGGGTCGTGCAGGACAATGCCGAAGCGGCAAAATGGTTCCGCAGGGCGGCCGAACAGGGAGAAATATCCGCCGGGTTCCATTTGGGCGAGCTGTACCGCAGGGGGGAAGGGCTTGAACAGGATTATGCCGAGGCCGCGAAATGGCTCTTGAAACCTGCCGAAGAGGGAAATGCCACCGCCCAGCTTCATTTGGGAGAGTTGTACAAAGACGGTCTGGGGGTTGAGCAGGATGTTGCCGAAGCGGTGAAATGGTTCCGCAGGGCGGCCGAACAGGGAGAAATATCCGCGCAGTTCAATTTAGGTGAGATGTACTTCATCGGGGAAGGCGTCAATCAGGATTATGCCGAGGCGGCAAAATGGTTCCTGAAGCCTGCTGAACAGGGAAATCTTACCGCCCAGTTTAATCTGGGTGAAATATATAAAGAAGGCCTGGGCGTTGAGACGGATTATATCGAGGCCGTCAGGTGGTTTTTGAAACCGGCCAAACAGGGAAATGTCGCGGCTCAGTTTTATCTGGGTGAGCTGTACAAAGACGGTCTGGGCGTTGAGCAGGACAATAACGAAGCCATCAAGTGGTATCGGAAAGCGGCTGAGCAGGGCCACGCCGAAGCTCAGAATATTCTGGACATCCTGCACGCACAAAGAAAAACTGCCGTGCGGGATGAAGCGGCCATTGTCCAGGAGCCTCCTGATGAATCTGAAAAGGAAGAAGTCGTTGAACCTGCGAATGAGGAGGTCATGGCACAGGAAGAACAGGTCGTCGCGCCGGAAGATCAAGCTATTGCACCGGAAGAGCAGGTCATTACACCGGAAGAACCGGAAAAACAGGAAGTGCAGGTTGATCTGGAAACCGTTGAAGAAAAAGAAGCAGACGTCGGGGAGGACGATGCCAGTCCCGAAAAGAAATATCTCAGGGCGCTCAGAGAAGCGGTTCAGGGGAATGCTTCTTCTCAGTATGAACTGGGTGTCATGTATCAACAGGGTTCAGGCGTCGAAAAGGACGATGTCGAAGCCGCGAAGTGGTACCTGATGGCGGCCCAGCAGGGACATGTCGATGCTCAGTTCGCCATAGGAATGATGTATAACAATGGTGAAGGTATTCCTCACGAAGATTACGAGGCGGTGAAATGGTATCGTAAAGCCGCTGAACAGGGTCATGCCGATGCGCAGTTCAATCTCGGGTTTAAATTCTTCTTTGGTGAGGGAGTTACGCAGAACTTTGACGAAGCGCTTAAATGGTATCACAAGGCGGCGGAGCGGGGACAGGCGGACGCTCAGGTCTGGCTCGGGGATATATATCAGGACGGTGTCTTTGTAAATCAGGACATTACGGCAGCTGTCAAGTGGTACACCAAGGCGGCGGAACAGGGGCATGAAAAGGCGCAATCCAAACTGGATATGATGAAAGATAAAAGTTTGTTTTAGATAACAGGTAAAAGACAATTGCGCTGCAGCCGGCATATCGCGGCCTCATGAAACACCCGCGAGCAAATGCTGTTGATGATCCATTGAATAATCTTTTCAAGGAGGAATAATGGTCGAACGAAGGAAAGCGCCAAGGCTGAAAGAAGAAAGTGATGTAACGATAACCGTTGTTTCTGACGGGAAAAACCAAAAGGTTGTTTATGACAGCAGTAAGGATATTTCCGTGTACGGCGCCAAACTTCACTCCCGTGAAATGTTTCCCATTAATACCCTTCTGGAAATAGATTTTACATCAAAAGCTGTCCAGGAGAAAATAACGGCGCTGGGAAAAGTAAAATGGATTAAAGTGATCATTGAAGACGCCTCTTATGAAATGGGTGTGGAATTCGTTAAAACACCGGGGGATGCCATGAAAAAACTTGAAGATTACATCTCCTGGAAACAAAAGCGCACCAACCCTAATCCATTTGGCGATCCCGATTAGATTCTGGCACGGTTTTATATTAAAGAACAAAATATGAATGGAAAAGCGTTGGCTTTTTGTGACATCTTTTGAAAATCACATCAATGAAATTCAGATTCCCCTATAACATGAATTGGTCACGTTGGCAGGATTCTCCAAAAGGAAAACAGCAATGGAAAGAAACAAAAGGGATAGGATCCACATAAAGAAAGCTGACAAGTCCCGCGTTCCCAGGCGGCGCCGTTCCTCACTTAAAATGAGCATCGACGAAGATAAATATCAGACTATTCTGGATAACATTGAAGACAGTTATTACGAAGTTGACCTTGAAGGTAACTTTACATTTTTCAATAATGCTCTTTGTCAGCTTGGCGGGTGTTCCAGAGAGGAATTGATGGGGATGAATCACCGGCAATTCCTGAATCCGGCGACCGCCGAAGACGTCTTCCGGATGTTTAATAAAGTGTACAAGACGGGAGAACCATCCAAAGCCTTCGACTGGCAGATGATCAGAAAAGACGGCGCCATCCGGTATGTGGAAGCCTCCGCATCGCTCATCAGAGATGTATCCGGCAAACCGACAGGCTTCAGAGGAATTATCCGAGATATTACCGAGCGTAAAAAGATAGAGGAGCAATTGCGCAGCGAGGAACATCTCTTCCGGACCCTGGCAGAACAATCTTCGGATATGATCGTTCTGGTCAACAGAAAAGGAATGATCACCTATGAAAATCCTGCGATTGAGAAAATACTGGGATTTAAAGTTGAAGAACGCATCGGCGCCAGTTTGTTTGATCTTATCCACACGGAGGACTTGAAGTTAATTACAGACGACGCGCTGACGTTGGCAAAAAATTCAGACGCCTCAACACTGCACAGGGAAATACGGTTGCGTCATCAGGATGGAAGCTGGCACACGTTCGAGGTGACGGCAAGCAATATTGTGCATGATCAATTAATACAGGGAGGATTGATTAATCTCCGGGATATCACTGAACGCAAACTGGCTGAGGATGCCCTGAGAAAAAGTGAAGCCCAGTATCGTCTGCTGGCCGATCACATGAAAGATCAGGTCTGGCTGATGGATTTGGACTTGAATGTGATCTATATCAGTCCCTCCGTGGAAAAGCTGCTGGGCTACTCTTTCAAAGAACTTGCCGAGACACCGTTGAACAAGATTCTTTCCCCTGAGTCTTTTCAGAAGGCCATGGATTTGTTTTCCGGGCAAATGCCAATCGCCCTCTCTTCTCCGGATTACGTTTTAGACCAGACGGTGGAATTGGAGTTTTGCTGTCGCGACGGTCGCAATGTGTGGGGAGAAATCAAGTTCAGTTTAATCAGGGATGAGCAGAGCAATCCCATCTCCATTTTAGGTGAGGGGCGCAATATTACTGAACGGAAACAAATGGAAGATGCCCTGAAAAGGAGTGAGGAACGTTACCGCAGCGTGTTTGAAAACGCCGGTCTCCCGATGATCATCATGGAAGATTCTCTGTTGATTTTCATGGTCAATGACCGTTTTGTGGAGATGTCCGGTTATGACAAGGATGAAATTGAAGGAGTGATGAAATTTACGGATTTCATCACTTCGGGAGATCGCAGCGCGTTGATGCAGTGTTTTTCCCGTCGTAAAGGAGACAAACCGGTGGAATACGAATGCCAGATCGCGCATCGCAACGGTACAAAATTTGAGGTCCTCATACGGTTGGGTCACATTCCCGGAGCCAGACAGTTCATTGCTTCCTTTACGGATATAACCGCGCGGAAAGAAGCGGAACAGGCTCTGTTGGAAAATCATGACTATCTGCAGAAAGAGAATATTCGTTTACGTTCTTCCATCAGGGAGCGCTACAGATTTTGCGACATTATCGGCAAGAGTCAGAGCATGCAGGAGGTTTATGAATTTATTCTGCAAGCGGCCGCGACCCAGGCCAATGTCATCATTTACGGAGAGTCGGGAACGGGCAAAGAACTGGTCGCCAAAGCCATCCACGAAACAAGTGAAAGAAGCCAGAAGGGCTTTGTGACCGTAAATTGTGGAGCGATACCGGAAACGCTCATGGAAAGCGAATTTTTTGGTTATAAGAAGGGCGCATTTACCGGCGCAAACACGGATAAGAACGGTTATCTGGATGAAGCAGATGGCGGGACACTGTTTCTCGATGAAGTGGGAGAAATCGGGTTGAATATGCAAGTCAAGCTTCTGCGGGCGATTGCGGGTGACGGGTACACGCCCGTGGGCGGCAATACGATTAAAAATGCGGATGTCCGGATTGTAGCGGCGACAAACAGAAACCTGCGGGAACTGGTCAGACGAGGTGTCATGCGGGAAGACTTCTTTTACCGTATTCATATTCTGCCCATTTATCTGCCCCCCCTGCGGGAAAGAAAGGATGATCTACCGCTTCTGGTTGATCATTTCATGAAGCTTTATGATAAAAATCATCCGCCTCTGCCGGCGAACATTGTTGAAGCCCTGCTCAATTATGACTGGCCGGGCAATATCCGGGAACTGCAAAACGTCCTGTACCGGTACCAGACGTTAAAGAGGCTGGATTTTAGCGGTGCACCGACCATCGGGCAGGAGGATCCGGAAAAGCTGCTGCCTCACGTTGATGATTCCATTGCAGTGGGCGCCGCCCCACGTGTTTATCCTGAAAAACCGGCTCAGGCTTTTCAAAACCCCGCCGAAATGCGTTTGGAAGACAATCTTAAGTTAATGGAAAGAGAACATATTTTGAAAGCTTTGTCGGAAAATAACTGGCATCGCGGCCGGACTGCCGAGGCTTTAGGGATCAATCGAAAGACTCTGTTTCTGAAGATGCAAAAATTTGGATTGAGTTGAAAGAAAATGTAACAAAAATGCCACAAAATAGGGCAATCGTAACCCTTTTGTTAAAATATTGATATTAAAGAATTATTGACAAAAAGTTCCTTATGGTTGGGGCGAAAATGCCCCATAAGTCTTCTCTGTTTCCTGTTGCTACGTTATAAATAATTTCATCATTTCAGCTACTTATCGTAAGTATTCGTCTTTTTTGAGATAGTGGCACATTTCATGCTTTTATTTCTATAATTTTTCTCATCAATTATAATTTGCTGTTATTAAATAATGGAGGAGGGTACATGAAAGGCTGGAACATTATTGGTTTGTTAAAACGTGGTGACAGATCTGGTATCAGTATGCACGTCTTTAAAGCCGCACTTTTATTAGTTCTGCTGGTTTTAGGAATGATGGTCAATGCTGGTCCCGCAGTGGCAGACGCTTTAACTGATTCTGAAAAATCACAGGTTCAGGAAGCTGTTGACAATATGGGCATCGGTGATGTGCAGAGTGATTTCAACGTCCCTGTTCCCATGACAAAGGTTGAAAATCCGGTGGGCTACGATTGTAATCTCTGGATTACGGCCCTGCATCATAAAAACCCGGTTGCCGGCACAAACAGCATCAAGCGTCCGACGATCTTAGTGGCAACAGGCTATCACCGAGATATCATTGGCACCATGTTCAGCGTGATAGGTTTTCTGCCCTACGACTACAATATAGTGGTGTTAGACATGCGCGGTACCGGTTCCGCCGAAGGCGTCTGGGATCCGCTCAGCCCCATAGAAGCCTATGATGTTGCCTATCTGATTGACAAGTGGATTCCTTCACAGCCCTGGTCAGATGGCAAGGTCGGGATGGTCGGCGGTTCGTACATGGGAATTATTCAGTACCTCGCTGCCGGTTTGGTTGAAAAAGATGCCAATGATGTTCCTGTTCACCTGAAAGCCATCGCGCCTCTGTCCGCCTATAACGATGTCTGGAAGGATATCGTCATGCACGGCGGCAATTTCGATCTGGAATTCATGGCTATCTGGATTCTTCTGACAGATATGATCAGCATTTTTCCGCCGGACCTGTTACTTGGCGGAGCTTCTGCGCCGGGCTTCAACATGACGGATGTCGAAAATGCGTTCAAGATCTGGGGGCAGCATTTCAATCAGCTCGGCGTCCCCCTGCAGTGGATCATGAATCCCGCTCAATTGAAGAAAAACGACTGGTACGAAACGAAGTCCCCCATGATTTACTGGCCGGACAAACCCGCTGGCGGCTGGCATTTTGCCGGGATGCCGGCTCAGGTCGGCGGCGGTGTCATTCCCAGCAAACTTCCCGTCTTTACCGCGACGGGTTGGTTCGATATTTTTGAAAGAGGTTCTTTGATGAACTGGGAATACGGTCTGAAGAACCATGCATCCGGCGACAAGTGCATGATCGTGGGGCCCTGGTATCACATTGAAGCGGCTTTCATGTATACGGGTGTCAACGGTCTTGGTCTGCTCGGAAAAAATTCCCTTTTTACCTGGGATATTCTCCGCCGCTGGATGGACTGGAGAATCAAGGGGAAACCGGATCCCTTTATGCAGCAGTATCCTGTACTTCTCTATGTTCTGGGAGCAGAAAAATGGCGGGCGGAAAAGTCCTGGCCTTTGACACGACTCTCCAATCAAACCTACTATCTTTCGAAAGCCAGACCTTCTCTTATCTTTGGTGACTGGTTTGGCCTGGCCAATGCGTCCAACAATTACAAACTGGTGCCCAGTGTGACAGGCACCGATTACAATAATTATATTTTGGGTGTTAAAAAGCCAAAGGCCAACCCTGTTCTTTATCACAGTCCGGAGTCACTCAACGGTCTTACGTCCCGCTCTGCCCAGCGCTGGTTCGGTTTCTCGCCACTGACCGCGGTAACCAACATATCGAAATACGTGATGAAGATTGATCTGGATCCTCTGCTGCCGTGGGAGGATGAACGCAACGATGAAACAGGTGTTTTGACCTTTACAACAGAACCATTGGCCAGTGATATGGAAATATCCGGTCCGCTGAAACTCACCTTCTGGGCCAAAACAAAATTCACCGGTCCCGCAACACAGGCCGCCATCGATGCATTTATGGCGCAGATGAAGTCACAGTTCGATGTTGGCGTCGACGACAATGCCATTCTGGGTATGGCCGACAGAAAGGATGTCCAGTGGGTCATTGAAGTCAACGATGTATTCCCCAACGGTCGTGCCAGAAATATTACGTCCGGTTGGCTCAGCGCCGCGTTCCGTCCTTACAATCCGTCTAATCCGACCCAGGTTGATCCAAACTACAAGGCTTTCGATCCCTTCTATTCTTACCCTGAAAAGAACCCGAGTCCGATTGCCGAAGACACGATCTATCAGTATGTGGTCGAAATCTGGCCGGCAACCAATGTCTTCAAGAAGGGCCATCGCATCCGCCTGAGTATTTCCGGATCTGATTTTCCGCATCTGTTCCCCGTTTTGCGTCCTTCCCAGAATACGATCGTCATTGACGAGACGCACCAGGCCAAACTTGATTTCAAAGTCGCCAACAATACCGGAGAAGGGACCGTATGGAAATGGATTGACGGCAATGTGGGTGACTACATGCTGACCCACAAGAACTAAACGTTGAAGTTGTGGCGCTCGTCAGAGCGCCACAACTATTTCCGTATCAAAAGGACACTTTCCATCAGAACCATATGCGTATTGGAATTGTGGTAATAAACGTAAAATTTTTGACCGTGTGAAAAAAGGAATATCCGTATGAATGAAAAAAGACACTCGGTACGATTAAAGGAATTCAACGAAATTACCACAACCATCATCTCGGAAGAAATCAATCTTTCTGAAGAACCTGTTTTTTATAATCTGAGCGAAGATATCTCCCTGTCCGGTGCTAAAATCAGAGGAAACAGATTTCTGCCTGTCGATACCGTTCTTAAAATTGATTTCAATTTAAAGAATTTGCGACAAAAGATAACAGCCACCGCGAAAATAAAATGGATCAGAAGCATTTTTGAAGACAAATGGTACGAGGCGGGAGTGGAGTTTATCAATGCGCAAAGTGAAATGATTAGAAATCTGGATCACTATATTGCGCATAGACAAAATTTGATGAGCCTGAGCTCATTCAATATCCCCGTTTATGCCTTCGAAAAGTTTAAAGATCCAAAACCTCAATAGAGGGAAGGACTCTCTCCGTTTTGCAGAGCTTCCCGCCTTCGGCTTATACCTTTTCCGCCAGTCTTCCGCTGACTGCTTTGGCTTCGGCATCAATGCGGGCAAAAAGTTCCGCCACCGTCGGCACATCATGAACCAACCCCTGAACCTGACCGACGGGAAGTACGCCTGTGCGCGTATCGCCGTTTTCCGTGGCAATCCGAATCGCTTTGAAAGCATTCGCCATGTAGGCCAATTGGATGGCGCTGGACATGCCCGACAACAAAACGCCAATAAACAACTTCCAGTAAGGCTGGTTGATCTGCCTGGCAATGTCCCGGGAATTGAAAAAGGCGGCGGGCAAATTCAAACCATTCTTGATTGCTTTTTTGGCCGCGTCGGTCTTCATAACCCGGCAGAGGATGCCGTCGAAGCGTTTGGAGAAAAGAGTGTCATAGACATCCTTCTTCACGGCCAGTTCCTTGTATTGCGCATGCAGTGGACTTTCTTTGGTTGTCATCAGACGGGTGCCCATGGCGACTCCTTCCGCCCCCAAAGCGATGGCGGCTGCAAGGCCCCGCCCGTCGGCAATGCCGCCCGCCGCAATGACCGGGATTTTCAGATTTTCCGCCAGATGGGGAATTAACACCATCGACGTGACCTCTTCACCATGAGCTGCCGCTTCCTGACCCGTGGCAATCACGGCGTCCGATTCAAATTCCTGGGCTTTCAGGGCATGCTTGAGGTTGACCACCGTGGCAAAAACCTTTCCGCCATATTTGTGCGCTTCCTTAACGATCCAGTCGCCTTTGCCCAGGGAGAAGTTGATGACAGGCACCTTTTCCTCCAGGAGGAGTTTCGCATTCTTGTCTGCTCCGGGGAACATCAGCGTGGCATTGGCGCCGAAGGGTTTGTCAGTCAGGGCTCTGATTTTGCGAATCGCCGCGCGTGTATCTTCGAGAGACAGGGGGCCTGTTGCCAGAATCCCCAGGCCTCCGGCATTGGAAACGGCGGCAACCATTTCCGGCGTGCTGATCCAGCTCATGCCGGACAGGATGATCGGGTATTGAATCCCCAGCATTTCTGTAATTTTTGTCTTCATGTTTTATCTCCTCTTCAGTTTTTTACGACCTGTTTATTCGCCGCGGCCAGGCATTCGGCTGCTTCCGCTGACATCGTCTCCAGGAGCTCCGCGCAGCTTACGACATTATGGATCAGACCGATGGACTGACCGACCATCAGCGGAGCAAAATCCACCAGCCCTTTTTCCCAGGCTTCCTTTACGCGCTGCCCGCTGATCAGGGGGATAATTTCCTCAAAACCGCCTTTGCGCGCCTCAATGGATATCACTTCTTCAATGATTTTGGATTTCAAGGCGCGTCCCTGAAGACCGAGGGTCTGCCCGTAAAGGGTCGTATTGAATTCCTGCTTGCGGACGAGTTCCTGCTTGATATTATCGTGCACCTGGCATTCTTTGGTCGCAATGAAACGGCTGGCCATCATGACCCCCGCCGCGCCCAACGTCAATGCCGCCGCCATCGTCCGGCCGTTGGCAATTCCGCCAACCGTGACGACAGGAATTTTTACCGATTCGACCATGCGGGGCGTCAGAACCATCGTGGTCACGTCGTCGTTCAAGGGATGACCGCCTTCCTCGATGCCTGCGGCATAAACGCCGTCATAACCGACCGATTCGGCATGGACGGCATGGCGAACCGCGCCGACCTTGTGAAACAGCTTCACCCCGGCCTTTTTCAAGGACTCAATTCCCTCCATTCCGACCACCTTGTCCAAAGGCGTGCCGGAAATCTCCATGCCCGCCACCTTCTCTTCGGTGCAGACTTTGATATACATTTTGTGGTGCTCCGCCGTGATCCGGATTGACGGCAAAAGCGTCAAGCCGATCATAAAGGGCTTGTCCGTCAGCTTTCGGGTTTCCCGGATCGCGCCGCGGAAATCTTCTTCCGTCTCGTAATTGGCGGCCGTCAGATTGCCGATTCCTCCGGCATTGGAAATGGCCGCGCATAATTCCGGTTTGCAAAGCCACATCATGGCTCCGCAAATGATCGGGTGTTTGACACCAAACATGTCTGTGATTTTTGTCTTGAACATTCTTTTCCTCCTTAAATCATAAGTTGCAGGTCTTCCAACGGATAGGCCATGCAGGGATGGATGTAGCCGTAATCCCTGTCCGACTTTCTCAGCTTAACACCCTGGGGATGGTAAACCTTGCCGGACAGGAGCTTCGTGCGGCAAAGGCTGCATTCTCCCGACCGGCACAGAGCAGGAATCACGAGGCCGTTTCGTTCCAGCGAAGTCATCAAAGATTCGCCTGCCACCGCGTGAATCGTTTTTCCGTTTTTCAATTGCACGATAAATTTTTCTTCCGGCAAAATACCCTCCGGCCAGCCGGGCTGCAGGGTAACATCCCTGGGCGGTCCGAATACCTCAACACGAATTTTTCTTTTCTTGATTCCCAGGCTTTCCAGTTCTTTCAAACAAAAGGTGTACATGACCTCCGGGCCGCACAGATAGAACGTCTTTGTGGACAGGTCGCCCAGGATCTCCTTGAGTAGCGTTGCTGTAATGAATCCTTTCTTTCCCTTGTAACCCTTGGAGGGTTCCGAAATAACAGGTGTATAAGAAATATTCGGATGTCTTTGGGCAATATCCTGAAGACGCTCATGAAAAATGATATCTGAGGGATCTTTGCTTCCGTAAATAAGATGAACGCGTCTTGCGGTCAGGCCCCGGTCCGCGATGTCCTGTATCATGCTCATGAAAGGAGTGATCCCGCTTCCGCCGGCAATAAAAACGAGATCGTCACCATGGAAGATCGGGTTGTAGTAGAAATTTCCGGAAGGGCCTGAGCTCGTGATCTCGTCACCCGGTTTCACCTCATCCAGAAAATAATTGGAGACAAAGCCGTCTTCCACCCTCCGGATGGTGACATCATAGTATCCTGTCTGGTCCGGCGACGAAGAAATGCTGTAAGGCCGGCTGGTTCGAATTCCGCCGACATCTGCAAAAAGATTGATATACTGGCCGGCCTGAAAAGGAGGGAGGATCCCTTCCCTGGCAACCAGCCTGAGAGTCTTGGCCGATGACGTCTCCGGGCGAACCTCCGAAACGGTCAAACGGATCTGCCGGGGATGAAGGGTGGCAATGATCTTTTCCGTCGTGCCCTTGAGATGCATCAGATCCGATCCGTATTTCATCAGGATCTCTCGCTCACGCACGATGTCCTGATAACCTTCTATATCTTTTATTACGTCTTGAAGTGCCATATTTTCCCTCCTTGTTATTGTGAGACTCAAATTTCAAAAACGAAGTACATTGAAATTTGCAAGTCGAACAATCCCGCCGTAAGCGGAGGGGATAATGCCCACAGCCTGCTGCGGAATTGTTTCCAAAGCTTGCTTTGGGCTTTATACCCGTGATTTCTCCAAATCGGTCACGACGGCCTTGCCCGCGGACCAGCCGGCTTCCAGCGTCGGCTCGAATCCGCCCGTGGTCACCCAGGCTCCGGCAAAATAGAGCCCCTCAATCGGCGATTTTTTGGAAACGAATAACCGGGAATCCTTGGCCAGATTGTCCATACCGTAGATGGCGCCTCCCGGATGTCCGAGATAACGCATGCAGGTCAGAGGCGTTGCCACTTCCGCTTCCTCAATATGATCTCTCAATCCCGGAAAGGCGCTTTCGCACAGATCAACCAGTGAATTGGCGATCCGGTATTTTATATCATGGTACCGGTGCGCCGGAATTGTGTACCAGGGATCGGCGTATTGCAACGTAACAATAGCCAACTGACTGGTCCCGGCCGGCGCGAACGCGGCACCGCATTCATTGTAGCAGGACAGCGCACACAATTTGGGAGCATCAAGCGTTTTAAATGAGGTCGCCACCTTATCGCCGTCTGGTTCCGTGGTGATCATGCTCATCGCCTCATGGATGCCGATTTTTTCTGGTTTACAATCCAGCCCGAGGTACACGATCGTTGCGGATATCCCGACATTCGTGGCTTTGAATTGATTCAGCGCGCTTTGCGGAATATTCTCGGGGTCCATCAAATCGATATAGGTCCTGACCGTGCTGGCATTGGACACGATATGGTTTGTCGATATTCTTTCACCGTCCTCGGTGAGAACACCGGTGACCTTTCCATTCTTCACTTCGATCTTTTTTACGTCGCAATTAAAGCGAACTTCGCCTCCGGCTCCGATAAACCCATCGAGCAGGGCATTGGATAACGACTGGGAACCGCCTTTCAGATGATACGACTTGAGCTCGATATACGCGAAAAGCATGATGGCGAAATCAGAGAAGGGCATCTTGCTGGGCGGTGCTCCGGTGTACCCCCAGTACGCTTCAATGGCCGCTTTCAGATAGGGATCGACGAAAAACTCATTGACGACTTCCCGGAGGCTTTTCAGCGCATATTTGAAATAGATCGGATGATTTTCTTTGGAGAATTTGGGATCCTTCATCAGGAGACCGCCGATCATCTGCGTACTGAAATCATAGATCAGATTGATAAATTTTATGATCGCGTCCTTTTCTTTGGGAAATTGTTTCTGCAAATCATTCACCAGGATTTCGCGATCGGCCTTCAGCGTAAAATCAAAAGCCCCCGGAATAATGGTCCGATAGAGATTGGGGTGTTTGACAAGCTCCAGTTTGGGGGTGACGCCCAGCGTGTCCAGCACGGACCGTAAAGGGCCGGGCTTGTCCGGAGCGCCCATGCCGCTGAGCTGATGAAGAGCAACCTCAAATTCGAACCTTCCCCGTATAAAACTGGTTGCGCAGCCGCCGGGAACATTGTGCTTCTCCAGCAGAAGAACTTTCCTGCCTGCATTCGCGACCGTGAGCGCGGCGGTCAGCCCGCCATTGCCGGCTCCGATAATAATGGCATCATAATCTGACATCAAGGACCTCCTTTTGTCTGTTGTTCATAGTTTAGAGTTATACTCTAGACATTGACATTTGTCAAGATTTAATTTATAAGGCGCCTGAATAGGATTTGCTGAATCTTTCAGAAAAAAAATATCCAAGTTATCGAGGCATGGCGACATCTCAGGATACTGATGCCTGCGCGGAGGGAAAATTATTATTGTGAAAATGAAAATCGGACAGCTTGTGCAGCGAAGTGGCGTTCCGGCAACCACGATCCATTACTATGTCAAGGAAGGGATTCTGAGCGCACCGGAGAAAATCAACAAAAGAATAAGCCTCTATGATGAGACTTTGATTGAGCGTCTTAAGACCATCCAGCGGCTTCAGGAAAAACGTTTTCCCCTCACTTCCATCAAGAAGATTCTGGCACGCATCGATCAGGGGGTTCCGCCGGAAGAAGCGGAAACTCTGGAAAACATCATCTTCGGTTTACCGATCGGCAGCGCCAATGAATTGATCGACAAAAAGACCTTTATGGAGAGAACCGGACTGACATCCCAGGAAATCGAAGAACTGGAAAGTATGGGGCTTCTCATTCCCTTTTCCCGTGAAAAAGGGAGAGATCTTTTCGATCACGACGATGTCGCGATGGGGAAAAGTGTATTCAAGCAGATGTTTCAATTTAATGTTCCTTTGAAAGCTCTGCAATTCTATATCACCCTGGGGCGTCAGATAACAGAACAGGAATTTCAATTACGAAGAAACATTATTCGAGGGATGACGGCGGCAGATAATGCGAAGATAACCGTAGATCTGACAAACAGCGCGATTCTGTCCAGGTCATATTTCTTAAAACGTCTTTTTCGCGCAGTCCTTCAGGAAAGAACCAAAAGGGACAAAAAAACTAAAACCAAATAAACCTGGATTGAGATTATTGAGAAGACTACAAAGCGATTGTAATCATTAACCATTACTACATAAAACTATGCTTAACAGCTAATATTACAGACACGATAAAAAGCGAAAATCACTTGGTGTGCTGGGGATGGCGCTGGAAAAATATTTTTTAACATTAAAAAAGGGCCTGGAGAATCTCTCTAAGCCCTTGATTTTATTGGTAGCGGGGAGAGGATTCGAACCTCTGACCTTTGGGTTATGAGCCCAACGAGCTACCGGACTGCTCCACCCCGCGATATTGAAAAACGTTGACTTTACACCATTATATCCTGCGTTTGTCAAGGAGTTATTTTGTCATATACCCCATTAAACGGTAAATGAGTTTGGCGGTCATGAAATCAGGACCGATATTGCCGGGAATCGGCGCAAGCTCCACGATGTCGAAGCCCCGAATTGTACAGGAGGATGCAACCCGTTTCAGCAAGCGCACAACTTCTCTCCAGAAAAGACCTCCCGGTTCCGGCGTACCGGTCGCCGGCATGATGGATGGATCGAACACGTCCAAATCGATGGTGACAAATACATCGCCTTTTAGATTTTTACACACCCGTTCGCACCAGTCTTTATTTTCGGCGACAAAATCAGCGCTGTAGGATTTGACTTTGCTTTGCGGCAGAAAGTCACCTTCTTCCTTGCTCATGCTTCTGATGCCCACCTGGACCAGCGGACAGATCTCCGAGATTCTGCGGGCTACGGAAGCGTGACTGTAGGGGCTGCCCTGATAGCTTTCCCTCAGATCAGCATGGGCGTCCAGTTGCAGCACGGAAAGCTTCGGATATTTTTCCTGAACCGCCTGCACGGCGCCGAAAGTTATACTGTGTTCTCCACCCAGCATCACCGGTATTTTATTCAGGGCAACAATTTTGGAAATTTTCTTGCGCACAGCGCTAACCATGTTCTTCGGGCCGCGGGCGTCAATATCTACCGGCAGCGTGGTGTGAATACCGGCCAGATAGGTTTCCTTCTTTAATTCTTCATCGTAGAGTTCCATATTCGTGGAAGCTTCGATAATGGCTGTAGGACCCCGGCGGCTGCCCGGCTGATACGTTGAAGTCAAATCATAGGGAACAGGGACGACAACAAAGGTTGCTTCGCGCAGCGAGTGCGCGGGATAAATTCCTCCAAAGTTCATAAATTTAATCCTTTCTCATATAAATTTTAAAACATATTTCCATTCATAAAAAATTATGGCCGGTACTTTTGAAGAACAAAGTTCTTGTTTTCATAATATAAAAACGAGTCGTACCGGATCCAATCACCCAGGGTGGCAAACGTTTTTTTTCTGTTTTGAATCGTATAATAATTTATGCCCGGCACGTGACAGTGTCCGAGAATAATCACATCATAGCCTTCTTGAAATTTTTTCATAACAAAAGAACCCATCTTTTTTATCAGTTCATGGCCATCCTCTGAGGCCAGATCCTTGCTGGCCGTGGAAGTCAGACCGGCCAGTTTCCAGCGCACCACAGCGGGGATCAGGCGCTGAAAATGGTAGAAAGCTCTGCTGCGCAGAATATTGCGGAGGAAAAGATAACGGGTATTGGATCTGTCGGCCATGTCTCCGTGCGCAATCAGGACATTCAGGCCGTCCAATTTTGCTTCTGTTGTTTCTTCAAATACCTCCATGCCCAGAACATCATGAAAATATTCTCCCATGAAGAAATCGTGGTTGCCCTCACTTAAGTGCACACGAATTCCCGCTTTCTGCAATTCAATTAATTTATTGATGACCGGCTTAAATTCGGGATTAATCTTATCTTTCGTGCAAAACCAATAATCAAAAAAATCACCGGCGATATAAAGATGATTAATCGTTTTTTTGTCGGCTTCATCTGTTTGAGCATTAACAGCTACTCGGATATTTCCATTTTTGATGTCTTCCAGGAAATGCATCATTTTTCTGTATCGTTCATCAGAGGACTTTTTCAAGTGAGCATCGGAAATAAAAATAGCCTTCATCATTAAACCTTACGTTTAGTATAGCGTTCTTTAGCAGATAGCTTGTGTCAGGTCAATAAACGCGTGCGATGACTTCAAAATCAATGAAAACAAATTTTTAAAGTTCATGTGATCTGAAAAAAGACAAATGATTCTTGTCTTGTTGCAGTTTTTTTGCTAGTTTCAATCCCCGTAAGTGAAAAAATATAATGATTTCAATTTCCCATAAAGGCGATAATCAATGATTAAGAAACAAAATATCATTAAACGGGCGAAAGACGTTTTAAAGATAGAAGCGCAAAGTATCCTGCGGCTGGTTGATACCATTGACGACAATTTTGCCCGAGCCGTGAATCTGATATGCAAATCCAAGGGCAGAGTTATTATCACCGGTATCGGCAAGTCAGGCTTGATTGGCAGAAAAATTGTAGCGACGTTGACCAGTACGGGGACGCCCGCGCTTTTTCTGCATCCCGTTGAAGGGCTGCACGGCGATCTGGGCATTGTCACAAGAGAGGACATATTGCTCGCCATATCCAACAGCGGTGAAACCAGAGAATTGATGCCGGTGATCAATTCCGTTCGTCATCTCGGCGCGTCGATCATCGCTTTTACGGGAGGTTTGACATCAACACTGGCCAAGGCCAGTGACATTGTCATTGATGTTTCCGTGGAGAAAGAAGCTTGTCCCTTTGACTTGGTTCCTACTTCCAGTTCTACCGCCGCTTTGGCAATTGGAGATGCTTTGGCCATCGCCCTGCTGGCCGAGAAGCAGTTCAAAGAAAAAGATTTTTACAAATTTCATCCGGGGGGAAGTCTGGGATCGAGACTGCGGGAAACAGTCGGCGAGGCGATGATTACGGGTAAGAAAATTCCCAAAGTCTCTGCCGGAACTTCCGTGCTGAAAGCAATACAGGAAATCAACCGGAAAAATGTCGGATTTGTTTTGGTCGTCGACCGGAAGAACAGACTGCTTGGCATTTTAACCGACGGTGATGTGCGCCGTCTCATCAGCAAGGGAATGTCCTTTGATGGAAAATTGATCGACGATATCATGACGCACAATCCCCAGACCATCGATGAAAAAATCTCTCTCGCTCAGGCGATGGAAATGATGCAGAAAAAAGAAATAACGTCCTTTGCCGTGGTCAACGGTGAAAAAGAATTAAAAGGCTACATCCATCTGCATGATATTTTAGGTCGTGGCGGTTCGGTCAATATTTCTCTGGCTTAATTTCTTCAAGGAAGCATCATGGCGCTTTATGAATTTGATGGCAAAAGACCCCGGGTGCCGGATGATTCCTTTGTGCATCCGCAGGCTGCCTTGATTGGAGATATCGAATTAGGCCATGAATGTCTGATTGCTCCCGGTGTTTCCATTCGTGCCGATTTCGGCCCGGTTAAAATCGGTAACCGTTCCAATGTTCAGGATAATACCGTGATTCATGTTTATCCGGGTTCTCGGGTCATCATTGAAGAAGAGGTTATTGTCGGCCACGGAACAATTCTTCATGACGTTCACATCAAATCCAGATGCGTAATCGGTATGGGATCCATTCTGCTTTTCAATGTTTTTTGTGATGAAGATGTTTTTGTGTCCGCTGGCTCCATCGTACCCAGAGGAATGCAGATTCCTGCCGGTAAGGTCGTCGCGGGTAATCCGGCGAAAGTAACGTACGATGTCACGGATGGTCAGAAACTGATGGCCAAAGAAGGTATTAATTATTATCGCGGTTTGTGCAAAAAATATCTGACCACGATGAAGCTGGTGACATAATAATTTGTAACCAGCCTGTCCGTTCTTGCTTAACCTTCTTTTCCCGCTAGATTTTTTTGAATTCTGGTAAATTCTTCTACGGTGCGATTGATGACTTCAGCGACGGTTGGAATATCATGAATGATGCCCTGAACCTGACCGGAAAGATACACGCCTTTTTCCAGATCGCCTTCTTCCGTTGCTTTTTGAATAGCGACATAAGCCTGCGCCATGTGCGCCAGATTCAAGCCCATCCGGGGGCCCTTCATCATTTTTTGCATGAAGGACTCTTGATGCCGTAGTTTCGGCTCAGCAGCGGTTTTTGCGGCGGCATCTTTTGGCTTGTCGGATTTCTCGCTTTTTGAGCCTGATAAAATTGACGTTGCCAGTTTCATCCAGGATAAATCCAGCGATTTGGCAATCGCAAAAGAAGCAGAGAGACCTTTCATGAGATTACGGCCTTCTTGAACCGCTTTTTCTGCGGCAGGTGTTTTCATGATGCGGCAGTAGAGTGCATCAAATCTGTTGGAATAAATCGTGTCTTCGACGCCTAATTCCACCTGCTTTTGTTTGGATAAATGATGAACGGGACTTTCTTTGGTCATGGAGAGTCTGGTGCCCATGCCCACACCTTCAGCGCCCAGAGCAAAGGCCGCGGCCATGCCTCTGCCGTCGGCAATGCCGCCAATGGCGACGACGGGTATTTTTACGGCGTCCACGACAGCCGGAACGAGCACCAGCGTTGTCACCTGGCTGCCGTGAGCGGCGGCTTCATAACCGGTGACCTGCAGGGCATCCGCGCCGGAATTTTGAGCGGCGAGCGCGTGCCCGACGGTTGTTACCGTGGATATAACTTTTCCGCCATAGGCATGCACTTTCTTGATTAAATCTTCCCCCTTGCCCAGGGATATGTTGAGAACGGGAACCTTCTCCTCGATGGCGACCAAAGCATTTTCATAGGCTCCGGGCATTAAAAGAGTGGCCCCGACTGCAAAAGGTTTATCAGTCAGTTTTCGTATCTGTCTGATGGATTCTCTTGTTTTAGCCGGGCTTAAAGGGCCGGTGGCGAGATAACCAATACCTCCCGCATTGCAAACGGCAGCAACCAGCTCCGGCACGCTGATCCAGCTCATGCCGGGAAGAATAATCGGATATTGGATTCCAAACAGTTCGGTAATTTTTGTTTTCATAAACGCTGTCCTTTTTTTTAAATTATTTTCTCTTTGGCACACAAGCCAGCATATCTTTCAAGGTTATTTCCGGATGGTGATAACGTTTTTTCTTTGCCGTGCCTTTCCCGTACTGAATGGCTTCTTCCGGACACCACTGGAGGCAGGCAAAACATTGTTCGCAACGATGCTGCCATTGGGGTTTCCCGTCCATCAGCGATATGTTTTGTGCCGGACAGATTTTTTCGCAGATCCCGCATCCGGTACATTTCTCATCAGCCCAAAAAGATTTGTCCATGCCGGAAACATAGGAATAGGATAAACGATAGATAGACGACAAAAAAATGTTCTGCCAGAGGGGACCTTTTTCCGGCGGCATTTCTTTCCTGGAACGGACTGATGACGCGATGGTGCTTATTTTTTCCATCGCGGCACTGAATTTCTGCCGCTGCTTTTCCACAGATTCAGCTCCGCCCCAGGGAATGTAGTTGCTGGGCAGACAAACCGAAAATCCCGACGACAGTCTCATATTTTTCTTTTCCAGGAGATTTTGCAATTGAATCAGCGTTGCGGCAACCTGACCGGCGTTTACGGCTACGGCAAAGTAATATCTGGTCGGGTCAGGCTCCAGACGATTTAAAAAATTAACTACCGGCGCGGGGATGCCCCAGATATGAACAGGGAAAATAAATCCGATGATCGTTGTGTCGCGTTCGATCTTGTTTCTGGCACCAGACGCTATGGGTACGATGACCGTGTTATTAAGAAGCTCAGAAAGCTTTTTTGCCGTCCAGAGTGAATTTCCCGTGCCTGTGCAGCAGTAAATGACTGTTTCCATATGAATCCATTACGGTTCCATCTTCAAAACTCTTTCATAAACCTTTTCCGAGAAGCCGTTCACCCGATTTTTGTTAATGACGGCAAAGGGAACGTCGTCTCCATCATCTATTTCTTTTCTTTTCTCAACGGCAGAGGGATCCTCATCCATATTATATTCCGTAAAAGAAATGTTTTTGGATTTTAAAAATTCCACTGCTTTTTCGCAATCCCGGCAGGTATTTTTGGTGTAAATTACGACAGCCGGTTTTTTGGCGGCTTTCATTTTTAATTCGTCATTTTGTTGTTCTGAATCCGGTGGAGTGATTATTGGAGACTTGTGAATTTCGATGTCTTTAGAGGTTTGACTCTGCGGAGGAGGATAATCGGTAATTTGCGTTTCTCCTTTTTCATCCACCCACTTGTAAAGATCAGCCTGAGCTGTCAGGCAGCAAAAGACCAGCGATAATGTGATCAATACGATGGTTTTTTTCATTTTGAGACCTCCTGTCTAAAAAGATGAAAATGTTTATTCTTATTGATTACTGGTTAATATACTATACATTAGATTACTTTTGTAAAATATTTGTAATTATTTTATGATGAAAAACATTGATTTTCAACAGGGCGCTTTTATATTATAGGAAAAATTCGGGAGATGCTATGTTTGGAAAACCGGTAAGTCTTTTTACTTTATTTGGATTCGAAATTAAAGCCGATATCAGCTGGCTTCTTTTAGCCGCTTTAATAACGTGGTCGCTGGCCAGCGGCCTTTTTCCGGAACAATACAAGGAATTGCCTCAATCCGCCTACTGGTGGATGGGGCTCGCCGGAGCGGTCGGACTTTTTCTGTCCATTATTTTTCACGAATTGACACATTCGCTGGTGGCCAGGAAGTTCGGTGTTTCCATGAAAGAGATAACACTTTTCATTTTCGGTGGCGTAGCACATATGGAAAAGGATCCCCCCAGCCCCAAAGCTGAGTTTTTAATAGCGGTCGTCGGTCCTCTTTCCAGTTTCTTTCTGGCCGCATCTTTTTTTCTGCTCTACCGGTTTGGCGTCGGCAGTGGCTGGCCGGTGACCCTTGTCGGCGTTTTAAATTATTTGTCGTGGTTGAACATGATTCTGGCTGTTTTTAATCTGATTCCCGCTTTTCCTCTGGATGGCGGAAGAATATTGCGTTCGGTGCTTTGGCGATGGAAGAAAGATGTGCGCTGGTCCACCAACATCGCCTCGCAAATCGGTTCAGGCTTCGGCATGCTCCTGATTATTATGGGTATCATTTACATTGTCCGGGGAAATTTCGTCGGCGGTTTGTGGTGGTTTCTCATCGGAATGTTTGTTCGTGCCGCGGCGCAAAGCTCATATCAGCAGATTCTGGCCCGCAATCTCTTTCATAACAAAAAAGTGAAAGACCTGATGATTACTAATCCGGTTACAGTGCCGCGCTCCATTTCTCTGGATGACTTCATTCGTGATTATGTTTACAAGTATCATCACCAGGCTTATCCGGTGCTTTCTTTCGGCAAATTAACCGGCTGTATTTTCCTGAAACAGTTGGCGTCCATTCCCCGTGAAGAATGGGCGCACCAGACCGTGGGGGCGGTGGCCCTGCCCTGTGATCAGAATATCATCATTGGTGCGGACGAAGATGCCAATAAAGCGCTGGAAATTATGAACCGGACCGGAAACAGCCGTTTGCTGGTTGTTCATGGCGATGAGCTGGAGGGCATTATTTCTCTCAAGGATATGCTGGCGCTGCTTTCTTTGAAGATGGAATTAAATGACTTGGAAAAATAAATGAGGGATGGAATTTCCAGAGAGTCTGGAGATAATGTAAATAATAGAAATGATTCATCCTTTTTCAGCTTGACGGCTGGAATCATTTTTTATTATAAGGTAAGCATCTAAAATAAATTTCCATTCATTTGACAGAGAATGCTTATGCCGGAGAACGCATTGCTTGAACCACGTAAAATGCCCTCGCAGGCTCGCTCACGCAAGACGGTGGCTGCTATCTATGAAGCGGCCTCGCTGGTTTTTGCCGACGTAGGATATGCCGAAGCGACGACAGAGCAAATTGCTGAAAAGGCCGGTGTGGCGATAGGAACGCTCTATAATTATTTTCCAGGTAAAGAATCAATTTTATACGGTTTGTGGGAACAGTTCGAACGCGAAATCAGGACTATCACACAACACGTTGATAAATATATTCGTGAACAGGCTTCTTTTAATCGCGATACGATCGCGCTGCTTCTGCAACTGGTCTTGGAACTGGTCAGCTTTGAGAGGATACAGAATCGCCTGTTTATCAGTCAGGTCGGTTTGCCGGACACCTTAATACAAAAGCGCAGAGACCTGGGGCTTTACATGGAATCCGTCATGGTATCGGTCTTGCGTGATTTTGCCAATGTGCGCGTTCGTCATCCGAAAATCGGTGTGCACATCATCTGGGCGACCGTGCAGGCTGTCGTTCACGATTATATCCTTTCCAATTCCGAGTACATCAAGCCGGAAGAGTTGGTTGATGAACTCGCCGATATGCTGACGCGCTATATCTTTGCTGATGAATAATATATTTTTAAATTTTTTTTAGTCATATTCCTTCCACGTGGCAGGGCACAAAGCGATGAATCGGCGTTCCGAACTGATCACGGTGCGTGTTCTTGGTCAGCCGGTTGACATTCGCGCCGTACTTGACGCCGTTGTAAACCAGACCGAAGCCGTGCGGAATCACCACATGTCCCCTGCGCGCCGTTTCCGTAATTTCCAGTTCGATCTCTTCACTGCCCGCTTCCGTCGTCACTCTGACCTGCTGGCCGTCCTTTAAATTCAGTGCTGCCGCATCATCCGGATGCATGGCCAGTGTACAGGGGCGTCTGCCTTCGTTCCATGCCGGGTCGCGCATCAGCGTGTTGGCGTTCATGGACATGTGCCGTCCCGCCATCAGCACAAGCGGAAATTCGGCCGGCATGACCAGCGCTGCTTCTTCTTTTTGTGCGTCAATACTTTTCAGTTCATCGAGCAGTTCAGGAATAAGAAGATTGATTCTTTTATCAGCGGTTTTGATTTCCGCGAAATTATTTTCTTCATCGACCTTTCCCACCCAGATACCTTCGGGGTGATCTAAAATCTTCTGGAAGATTTCCTCGCCGAGCATCGGCCCCGGCTGAAAGCCCGCACGCGCGGCCTTTTCCTGGAATGATTTGGGCATGGCCTGCAGCAGACCCCACAGTGCAGCCAAATGAACAGAGCCCATCGTCTTACCCAGAGTTTTCCCCAAAATAAACGGCATGGTTTTCATAGCCTTCGGTTCCGTCATCACGTACTCCATCAAGGCCTGTCCGAAAGCGGCATGACTCTCATGGGCCGCCTGATAAAGACGGTCGGGGATCGGCGGAATCAAACCGAGTTTATCAGCCAGCCGCAGATCGATCTCCCCCTGTTCCAGCCCCTCTCCTTCATGTTCGATAATCGGCCGTCGCATCTGGAAGAATATTCCCGGGTAGGTAATCGGGAAGAAGGTGGCATCCCAGGATTCGTAGCCTGAGCGGGCGGGCAGCACGTAGTGGGAAAGCGCGGCCGTTTCCGTCATCGCCAGTTCCACCGTGACCAAAAGATCCAGACGCTGAAATGCTTTTTCATAAGCGGTTGTATCCGCGTAGGATCGCAGTGGATTCAAACCGGAAACCAGCACCGCGCGCAGTCTTTCGGGATGATCGGAAAGAATTTCTTCCGGCATGACGTTGGGTGGGAAGCATCCGCACACCGGGAAGGAATTGGTGGTCACGGTTCGCCAGATTTTGGGATCCCGCTCATCCGTGTTGGGACCGAAGGGCACGATGTGACCGGGAATGACATTCCCGCCGGGAACGCAGAGCCTGCCGCAGAGGGCCTGAAGAATGACCATTAAATAGGAATTGAGACCGCTGTGACGTCCCATGAAAATGCCGAGATCATAACGCAGGGAGGATTTGCGCGTGGCGTAGGCCTTGGTCACCTTGTACACCTGATCAAAATCGAGTTCGCAGACGTTTAGGGCCGCGCGGACATCAAAGTTTTCAAAATACGGTTTCACCTCGCCAAAACCTGATGTGTGATTTTCCATATAATCTTTATTTGTCCAGCCCTCTTTCAGAATAATGGCAATCATGGATTTAAGCAGCAGGGCGTCCGTACCGGGACGGATTTGAAGATGGATATCCGCGATTTTCGCGGTTTCGGATACGCGGGGATCAACAACAATCAGAAGTTTGTCAGGATCTTTGGAAAGACGCTGAAGATGCCGCGGCGCCTGCGGAATCTGGTGGCTTTGCATGCCGTTCCACCCGAAGGTCAGAAGAACGTCGGTATTCATCACATCCGGGCCATCGTGCAGATATTGTTTTCCGTGTGTCCTCCCGCACACCCAGAACGCGCCGGCAAACTCCTGAGCGAGCGCGCTGTACTGGTACTGCGAACCCAGTCCCCGCATCAGCGCAACACCGAACGCGACTTCAAGATGACAGCTCTGATTTCCTCCGCCCATGTAGGCAAAGGAGCGCGGTCCGTACTGGCCGACAATGCCTTTGAGTTTGGCGGCAATTTCATCAATGGCCTGATCCCAGGAAATGCGTTCGAATTTATCGCCGACTTTTTTCAGGGGATATTTCAGGCGATCGGCGTTGTGCTGGTGATAGGCGATGTTCATGCCTTTTCGGCAGACATATCCTTCGCTCTTGACGTTGCTCTTGTCAGCCTTCACCTTGATGATACGGTTGTTTTCCACCTCGACTTCGAGGCCGCAGTTTTGAGCGCACAGCACACAACCGGTTTTATGTAGGGTTCCCATAACGGCTCCTTTCTCCGGTGATCATACCGGACGTCAAATGCGCATCTTAATCTAACGTGAAGCGCTGAGACGCAGTTTTTTGATGATTTCGAATAAATTTCGCTTTTGTTCTTTCGTTAAAACCTGCAAAAATTCAGTATTCGCTCCGACAATCACCTCGATTGCTTTACCGCTCAGTTCATTCCCCTTCGGGGTTAAATGAATACGGATGGAACGCCTGTCTTCGGGATTGTTTTTGCGCTCGATAAAATCCGCCGCTTCCAGGCGATCCAGAATGCCCGTGAGCGTCGCGCTGTCCAGTCCGGTTTTCTTTCCGAGTTCAGCAGATGTAATCTGATCTTCCTGGTGGAGAAAACCCAGCACCAGCGCCTGCACCGGCGTGAGATTCAGCCCGGAAACCTTTTGCGAAAGAAATTTGCTGGCAATTTGATTGGCCTTGGCCAGTTGAAAGAAAATACAATCTGTTTCCTGCATGGATTGCCCAAACATCCTTGTATGCAATTTACTTGTGTGCAAGTATTATGGAAAATAACGCCGGAGTCAAGATAATTTTTGAAGCTTGATATTCACAGGGTACCGCACTCCCCTTTTCTATTTAAATCCGGCAACTTACGAAGCGGGCCATTCCGTAAAAGCAGTTTAAAATAATCTATCCATAAATCTTGACAATTACGGTGCAATCCATTAGCGTACCAATTCAATTTGAAGATTGGGGCAGAATTTCACAATGGCCTGAATGCGTTTGGAAGGGAGACAATCATGTTCGGTACTCTTATCACCACACACGGTAATCTGGGAGATGAATTAATCAAATCAGCGGAACTCATTAAAGGCCCGCTGGAAAATATCATGCATATCTGTATTGACCAGACCAAAGATGTGGAGGAATTGAAAAAAGAAATCAGCAACGCCATTAAAAAACTGGATAAGGGTAAGGGCGTATTAATTCTGACCGATCTTTTTGGCGGGACTCCTTCCAATATTTCACTTTCTTTTATGAAAGAAGGGAAGGTTGAAGTGCTCACCGGAGTCAATCTGCCAATGATGTTGAAATTGTCCGAGGCAAAAGAAAATATGAATTTACGGGATTTTGCCTGTCTGATTAAAAGCTACGGTGAAAAGAATATTATGCTGGCCAGCGAGATTCTCAGCAAGAAAGCCGCCCGATAATATTTTCACTGTTGCGGGATATTTTTAAAGGAGCTCCATTTGGCGAAGGATTTGAATATAGCCCTGGTCAGGGTGGACAGCAGACTGATTCATGGCCAGATACTGGAAGCGTGGGTTCCGTTCATCAATGCCAAAGGCATCATTGTCGTGAATGACAAGGTCGCCGCCGATCCTTTTCTGGAAACAGTCATGAAAATGGCGGTGCCCAGTGATGTGGATGTCACGATCAGCTCAGTGGAGGATTTTGTTCAAAATTATCAATACACTCACGGCAGCGGAAAGAAGACGATTGTTTTATTCAGTTGCATTGCCGATGCCTGCAAAGCTTTTAAACACGGATTCCGTTTTGACAGATTGAATATCGGTAATGTTCATAATAACGAATACAAGGTCTGTTGTTCTTCTTCAGTTTTCCTGTGTGAAGATGAAATTACCTTTCTGGAAAACCTGCTGAAGGAAACAGGTGTTTTTGTTGAACTGCAAGTGGTGCCGAAAGGCAGACCGGTAAATATCAGAGAAGCCCTGAAGGATTACTGGCCCAAAAAATAGAGTATTCTTATGTCTGCCAATGTTTCGCGATCCAGTCGCGCAAATCATTTCATTAAAAATTCACACATCTGTATTCGTCGCTGGATGGCGCCGTTAATCGTTTGAACCCATGACGGGAGGGAGTGCGCTTGCTGACTGAAATTGTTTTAATCGCCATTTGCGGAAGCTTTCTTTGTCTGGATCGTGTCTTTATTCAGACGATGATTTCCCGACCGGTGATCATTGCTCCAATCATCGGCCTGCTGATGAATAATTTATATGCGGGATTAATCATCGGGGCAATCATCGAGCTGATCTGGGTTGATCGTCTTCCGCTGGGAACGTATATCCCCCCCAATGATTCCATTGCCGCTGTTGTAGCCATTGCCATCACCGCCATTGCCGGATCTCATCTGGGAGTCCGATCACCGGAACTGATCGCTTTGAGCGTTCTTTTGGCGCTTCCCTGCGGTATGATGGCCAAACAGGCGGGCATTGTGGTGATCCAATCCAACAACGCTCTTTCCGATCAGGCGCTGGAGGATGCAAAGGAAAACAACATCAAAGCCATCGAAAGAAAAAATTATCTGGGGCTGGCTAAGATTTTTTCATTATATGCTTCATGTCTCTTCCTCTTTCTGGTGATTTTAGTTCCGCTGGTTGTCTGGGTCTATCCCCGGTTTAATGCAACATTACTTAAAGCTCTTTCCTTCACTTACTATTTTCTTCCACTGCTGGGAATTGCCGTGGCGATGAACATGCTGAAGCTCCGACGTACAATTCCCATTGTCTGCGCGGTGTTTTTAATTGTGGCGACCATTCTGGAATATTTCCATGTCTGAGAGAAAAATTCCTTCGCTCATTACCATTGATCAGATGCAGAAATCCGATCTGCCGGACATTCTGGCCATCGAGCAGGAATCTTTTCCCACGCCCTGGACGCTGGGTATGTTTAAAAGAGAGTTGGAAAGCGCTCACGCCCGATGTCTTTGCGCGCGCATCAACCTGCATGATAAAAATATTCTGGCCGCGTACATTGTTTTCTGGCTGATTGCCGGTGAAGCTCATCTGCACAATCTTGCCGTCGATCAGGCATACAAAAGGCAGGGACTGGCTTTGATGCTGATGGAAACGATGAGAGAAATCGCCGCAAAGAATGAAGTCGCGACTCAGACTCTGGAAGTCAGAAAATCCAATATCGCCGCAATAAAGCTTTACCAGAAATGTGGTTTTGTAGTAAAAGGGATCAGACCGCGTTACTACACGGATACCCATGAAGATGCCTTGATCATGTGGGCGGATGTAAATCAGGAAAAATAAAAAAATGGCCGGAAATATTTATATAGGGGAAGTTCTCGAGAACGAAGAGATTCAGGAAGCTTGTTTTCTGATGAAGGTACGGGTGGCTCCGTCATTTGAGAATCCCCAGCCGGGGCAGTTCGTGATGATGCGCATTGCCGGACTGATCGATCCATTCCTTTCGCGTCCCATCAGCATTTATTCTTTTTCCCGTAATGAACATTACTGCACCCTTGAATTCCTCTACCGCGTGGTGGGCAAGGGAACGCAGATTCTGGCGGGATTAATTGAAGGGTCCCAGGTGGAAATCAACGGTCCGCTGGGGAACGGTTTTGCTGTCGATCCGGTCAAGAAGAATATTGTTTTTATCTCCGGAGGAATCGGCATTGCTCCTTTGTCCTTGTTAATCGAAAGGCTGACCCGGAAACCGGATTGTTCTTTGTCCACCATGATTATCTATCCCGGTTTCCAGAGCATTTCCGCGGTTGTCGGTCTGGAGAAAATAAACAAAATTTGTCATGAAATTCATCTTTGCACAAACGACGGGTCGGTCGGCAACAAGGGTTTTGTTACACAGATTTTTCAAAAGGATATCAAAAAATTCAAGCCGGAGGAGACATCCGTTTTTGCCTGCGGTCCCCGCGGTATGCTGAAAGCTCTGACCAAAGTATTGGGAAAAGACGGATACCATTGTCAGGTCTCGCTGGAAGAACGCATGGCCTGCGGCACCGGTGCCTGCATGGGTTGTGTTGTCGCTGTGCAGGATGAAAAAGGCGCGCCTGTTTACAAACGGGTGTGCGCTGACGGACCCGTGTTTAATTTGATGGATATTATTTGGGATTAAATTGATGACAAAGACAAAAACAGCAACAGCCCCGAAAATGGCCGTGAATCTGGGACGTTTGAGACTGAACAATCCGGTGATGACCGCTTCGGGTACGTTCGGTTACGGAGAAGAATATTCCGGTTACATCGATTTGAACAAACTGGGTGCGATTGTTGTCAAGGGTCTTTCGCTTCAACCCCGTCCCGGCAATCCACCGCCGCGCATTATGGAGACCACCGGTGGCATGCTCAACGCCGTCGGATTGCAGAACATTGGCGTCGAGGCATTTATCGAAGATAAACTTCCATTTCTGCGTCAATATGACACGAAAGTCATTGCCAATATCTACGGTGAGACTTACAATGAATATAAAAATGTTGCCAAAAAACTCAGTGCTGCAAAAGGTGTACACGCGCTGGAAGTCAATATTTCCTGTCCGAATGTTAAAAGCGGCGGATTGAGTTTCGGTGCTGATCCGAAAATCGCCGCTAAAGTGACAAGCATCGTTAAAAACGAAACATCCCTGCCGGTTATCGTTAAACTGACCCCCAATGTGACGGATATAACATCAATCGCTGTTGCTGTGGAAAAAGCCGGTGCGGACATCATATCTTTAATCAACACGCTGACGGGAATGTCCGTTGATTTAAAGACGAGAAGGCCTCACCTGAAAAACATTACCGGCGGCTTGTCCGGGCCGGCGATAAAACCTGTGGCGCTCAGAATGGTCTGGCAGGTTGTTCAAAGAGTTTCCATTCCGGTGATTGGCATCGGCGGCATCATAACGGCCGAAGACGCGCTGGAATTTTTAATTGTCGGCGCAAAAGCGGTGCAAATCGGCACGACCAACTTTATCAATCCCCGCGCCACCATGGAAATTGTCGAGGGCATCAAAGATTATCTGACCGATCATCAAATAAAAGACGTCAACAATATTATCGGAACGTTTCAGCCATAAATAATGATGAGAAAAAACACTGAAGAAATCATCAGCGGCGTTTATTTGATCGGCGGACCGGGCATCACATCGGCCGATGACGCGGCAATTTATCTAATTGATTTTTCAGGAGAACTGGTTCTGATTGATGCGGGAGCCGGTCGAAGTTCATCGCAGATTGTCCGCAACGTTGAAATGCTGGGACTGAATCCGGTCGCTATTTCCACTCTGATACTAACCCATTGCCACATCGACCACATCGGTTCGGCCCCTTTCTTAAAAAAACAATACGAAACAAAATTAATGATTCACGAACTGGATGCCGGGGCGGTGGAAACCGGTGATTCCCGCAAAACGGCGGCCAACTGGTACGGGACAACTTTTCCGCCGACAGCGATTGACCAAAAGATCAAAGGCGAACATGAAATATTAAAATTTGGAAAAGAGGAATTGCACTGTCTGCACACGCCCGGCCATACTCCCGGTTCGATTTCTCTTTATCTGGACAGGGCAGGGAAGAGGGTGCTTTTTGGTCAGGACATCCACGGACCGTTTCACAAAGACTTTGACTCCGATATCGGAGAATGGAAAAAATCCATGCAGAAATTAATGGCTCTGGATGCCGATATTCTCTGCGAAGGTCATTTCGGAATTTATCAGCCCAAAGAGCGCGTTCGTTCTTATATTCAGCGGTATCTGGAAGAATACGAATAGTAGATTGAAGGGAACGATCCGCACTTAAAGTCTTGGCTTGCCCGGTCACAGCCGGGCATTGACATCTTTTTTTTTAATCTTACCGCCAGCCGAAATCAAGATTCAAATCATTGGGGGCTTCCAGTTCAATTTTGTTATGAATCGTTTTCGTTTGTTTGGCGGGAACATCCAGAAGCCAGACAAATTTGACGTGATCTTTTTCAGCCGGTTCAGGATTCTGCTGAAAGTTCAATTTGATCCTCTTGTCACGCGCCTGAGGCACCGGTTCTTCAATGAGGAGCTTAATATCGGAATCGCCGTTGTTTTTCGCTTCAATCAACCACTTCCAGCTCCGTGTCTGTTTATCCTGAAAAACGGTTTTTTCATCAGCCTGATCCGCGACGGTTTTCGAGGTGACGGTGATGAGCGGGCTGGTTCCGAAAAAGAGCGTTCCCTCGGAACCGGCAAAGGAAAATTCACGTTTGCCCAGTACGGCCCCTTCGATAACAAACATCGCCTGACCGGCAGGTATTTCAGCCGGTTGATTCAGTTTCACCGAAGCGCGGACAAAAGCCTGGGAGTTGAGAGCGGGACGGGCGAGGAAAAGAAACTCAGCAGGCCACGATTCATCTTTGATTTTCAGAAGCTGTTTGCTTCCGGCAGCGATATTTCTCTGCCCCAGGTTCCAGACAGAAAAAGTTGTGTTTCTTGTTTCCACGGGTTCAGTACCCACCCCTTCATCTTCCGCGACAGCCGCTTCGTTCATCAAAGGGGGCACCCCGGCGGCTTTACGGGACGCTGTTTTATAAAGCCTGCGGGGCTTGATGATCCATTCCGGCATCTCTCGCGGTTCGACATTTAATGCCGGTTGGAGCGTGGCGAGATTCAACTGAATCTGATTCCAGTCTGAACCGGAAGACTGCCAGACTTCCGCCTCCCACGTAAATAAAACTTTATTGTTTCCGGGCAACGCTTCCAGGCGATAAAGGGGGCGCCAGCCGCAACCGGCCAGCAGGTAGGTATAGGATAAAGAAATTTCTCTTTGAGCGGTGGCAGGCATGTGCAGCGTTATTTCCCACGCGGTTTCTTTTTTACCGGATGCTTGCTCCAGCTCTTCCTGAATTTTCTTGATGTTCTTTTCTGTTTTTTCCAGTTGCGCTTCCGCGGCAAATTTATCCTGATTAGCTTTCTGAATATTTCTACCGATGGCGTCGGCCAGTTTATACGAATCGGCAATCGTTTTGGTTTTGGTTTTTGTCTGCGACTGCCAGAATTGAATCTGAGCATCGAGCGCCTGCAGTTTCGCTTTGGTTTCTTTCTTTTCACCTTCAGCAGCGGTTAATTTTTTCTGCAGTTCGGCGATTCTGGCTGTATGCTGCACCGGAATGGATTTGATCTGAATATCATTAATTTTTGCAGGGCTTCCCGCTTCGGTTAAAAAAGCAAGCGATTCCGGGTCGGATTGCGTAGGCAGATTTAAAACTGCCGCGCACTTTGCTTTGTCACAAGAAGGATTGATTTTTACGGTTTCCGTTATTTTTGCAGAATCGGGATAGAACGTGACTTCCCTGATTGTTGCCGGAGAAACGAGAGGCAACAAAAGAATTGAAATAAGTATCACGTTCAGGCGAATAAAATAATGAGGGGCTTTCATCCTCACATCTCCTTGTGCACATCGTTATGCCGGCATATGGCCGGTATCTATAAAAAACACTGGATGCCGGATCGAGTCCGGCATGACAAATACACAGTTAATATCGCAGACTTTCTTGTACCCTTAAAGCAATTTCCCGGACTTTTCGCATGACCTCTTCTTCGTCAATTGTCAGCAGGCGGCGGTTTTCCATAACCAATTTTCCGTTGATGAAGACCGTATCAACATCAGCGCCGCTTGCCGCGTAAACCAGATGCGAATACTCGTTGTATAGCGGCGTCAAATGCGGCTTGTTCAGTCCGATAATAATGATATCGGCTTTCTTGCCTGCTTCCAGTGAACCGATTTTCTTTTCCATGCCCAGAACTTTCGCGCCTTCAATCGTCGCCATGCGCACAACGGTTTTTGCGTCCATCACCGTCGGATCAAGACGGGCGACTTTGTGAAGCCTCGCGGCTGTCCCCATTTCCTTGATGATGTCCAGATTGTTATTGCTGGCGCAGCCGTCGGTTCCCAGACCCACGGTAATTCCGGCCTTGAGCATTTCCGGTATCGGAGCAACACCGCTGGCGAGCTTCATATTGCTGGCCGGATTATGGGAAACTTTACAGCCGTGATCAGCAAACAACTTCATGTCTGCTTCGGAAAAATAAACACAGTGAAACGCGATCAGATTTTCATCCAGATACCCGATGTCTTTCAGAAAAGGGACAGCACCTTCCCCGAATTTATCTTCAAGCTGATTTTTCTCAGCAGCGTTTTCCAGCAGGTGCAATCCAATGGGCAGATGATAATCTTCGGCCAGCTTTTTCACCTCGGTCAGCAAAGGTCGGGAGCAGGTATAAAGCGCGTGCGGTTCGATCATGATATTGACAAGTGGATCGTCCTGCCATTTTTCTGCCAGCATTCTGGTATAGGCAAGCCCTTCTTCGGGCGTCTTGAAATTAGGAGACGGAAAATCGAAAAGCACTTCTCCGATCAGACAGCGAATGCCGGCGACTTTGGCGGCGCGCGCCGTTTCATCCTCAAAAATGTACATATCACAAAAAGTTGTTGTGCCGGACTTAATCATTTCCGTGACGCCGAGCAGGGAGCCCCAATAAGCCAGCTCCGGATTTACATTTTTTGCTTCGGCGGGAAAAATGTAATGATTGAGCCAGTCCATCAATGCCAGATCATCCGCGATGCCCCGAAAACAGGTCATCGCCGCGTGCGTGTGACAGTTCACCAAACCGGGCATCATCAGCGAATTCCCCGTGGCGATGGTTTTTGCGGCGTGATATTGACTGGTAATTTTTTCGGCCGGGCCGACCGCAACTATTGTATCGGCTTTAATGGCAACAGCGGCTTTTTCCAGAACGGTGTTTTGAGCATCCAGCAGCAGCGCTTTTTCACTGGTGATAATAAGATCAACTTCCTGCATATTCAGCATCCTTTTTTAAGAGAATAATGCTTACCATACAAGCCTTCAAATCTTCAAGAAACAAAAGTTGGTAAAAATATTCGTCAAGCGGTAATCGCTTGACACTACCCAACAAAAATAATATAAGCCGTCTCGCTTTAAGTATTTTTATGCTTATGCCTGGGTGGCGGAACTGGTAGACGCAAGGGACTTAAAATCCCTCGGTCCTTGAGGCTGTGCGAGTTCAATTCTCGCCCCAGGCACCACTTAAATAAAAGGCTTACGAAATTATAAACATTCGTAAGCCTTTTTCTTTGATGTGATAGAGCATCGGGTATTCTTTCACGTACGATCATCGAAAAAAAGATTATCACAAATATGAAAGTCCGGGGAAGAGGCCACTGCGGTTTTTCATAAAAAATACGTTGTCCTTTATGAAAATGATATCGAATATTCCAATCATGCCCCCCCTCTATGGGGGGATATGAAGCTTGACCTGATTTTTGGAATATGGTATCGACCCAACAAATCCTGGATTTATAACCATCGCAAAATATTTATCAGAATAATACAAGACAAAGGATTCGTTCAATGGGCAGGAATGCAGAGTATGAAATCACATCATCTGTGAAAGATGGTGTTTTTGAAGTCACGTTAGTGGGGGAATTATCAGAAAGTAATGTTGAAAAAATGCAAAGGGACTTCTCTTCGATCATAAAAGCAAACGGCGTTCAGGATATGTTGGTGGACATTCGTGACTTGGATGGACGGTTCATGGTTGAATCAGCCTACCGGCACATAGAACGTATTCTTACAGATCAACCGAACGTTAATATTGCGATTGTGGACTTCCCGGATAATTTGGACTTTGCATCGCATTTTGAGAAATCGACAATGCAAAGCGGTCAGTCATTAAAATGTTTTACCGATATGGATGCTGCCAGGGCTTGGCTTAAAAGCAATAAAGAAGAAAATGAAGGATTTAATCCATGAAGAATAATACAAAATATCAAATGTCGACATCTGTAAATGACGGAATTATTGAAGTTGTTCTGACAGGAGAGCTCATGGATAATGAAGCGGAAAAAATGATCAACGAATTAATTGCCATCCAAAAATCAACAAAGGCAAATAAGCAGATATTAGATGTTCGGAAGCTTCGGAAACTTCTGGGAATCAAGGAAACTTATGATGCGCTCCGGAATTTGCCTGCGGATAGACCCAAAATGAAAACCGCCTTTGTTGGTAATGCCGAAAATGAATCGTATAATTTCTTTGTTAAAGCGACCGCAAGAAATGCGGGTCTAATTGTGAATTACTTTACCGATATGGAGGCAGCGAGAGCCTGGCTCAAAAGTAAAGAGTTAGATTATTATGTTTAGATGTCCGAAGACGGACTTGACATGACAGACAATGCTCAGTTGAGTTTTATTCTGTCAATATATTCAGGATGGTTAAGATCTCTTTTCGCCCACTTATGAAAGGTCAATGTTTTGATTGTGCCCCGCCCGGGTGTCTTCTTTTTAATAAAATATTGCGGTATTAACGAGAAGAAAAATCATGGTTGAACTTTGACATTTAATAACGACATAGTCATCGGTAACATCCTCAATGATTCCTTCGCTTGCAAAAGGTTCTGCCGCCCCAAAATTAATCGTACATTTGGTATGGCTTGCGTTACACGTGCATTCCTTGCCTATTTGCTTTGTTAAGAGTTCTTTGTAAGTCATTTTGCGACTCCTTTCTGTAAATGTCATACTTCAACATTTTGATCGTCTTTTGAAAGTCCTCTTCATCAATGATTTGATACCGCTCAAACGTCGTTTTCACTGGTCATCATAATAGCACTATTCATTATTTTTTAAAGAAAAAAATACAATCCTGTGTATTCCCCGATAGTAAGATTACGGGTGAAATAAATGCGGCTCATTGGCATCGTTTTAGTTTCGATAGTCTTCTGTGCAACTGTTGATGCCATATGTTCTAAACTCGCCCGTGCCGGGATAGCGCCAACCTTGCCCTGAAGAATCGACTGCCTCAAAATGATACGACTGACAGACCGAATCCGCTCCCGCTGTTGCGGTGTAAAGGCCGGATTGAGCTGAACCTATCGCCAGCGTCATTGAAACGGAGCTTCCATTGATCACCAAACGCACCTCTTGGGGGGCTGCTGCAGCGTAATAGTTGAGCCAGAAAGTCAGTTGAGAGTTGAGAACCATATGGGTGCCCGATACAATCGGTGGTTGAAATATCGGGAGCGCGGTCGCACCAAAATCCTGAACCCAGTAATAGCCGTAGGGAGAACCGGCATAATAATAATATCCCGTGCCCAGTTCTTTGGCATTTGCATTCATAATGTTTTGACGATGACCGTCGTACACCGTTTTGTCCGTGGCGCAATTAGCCGGATTGGCGCTTTCACAAATTAAGAGATCAATCGCGGCTTTCGGGGTTGATATTCCGGCCGCTATGTTTTCGGCTAAAAACAAAGCTGATGGATAATATGAACTGATTCTTGTTATGCCGTCTGTGCCGTCACAACTGTTATGCTGAAAACATGGTGTAGTGGCCATATCTGTTGCATGGGCCCTGGCGGCATGGTTCAGATTTTCATTCCAGTACACAGGGGCAACGGCCGGATAGTTGGCCGGAAGAAGAATATTGGTAAAAGACGTGTAGGTTGAACGATAAGCCTGTGGGGCTTGACGGACTGCATTCGTAATGACCAGAAAAGCTCTCTCCTGCCAGTTCGGATAGCCTGAGATCGGAACCCCACCGGCGGACGAATAGGTAATGGAGCTTGATGTCGCTGCAAAATTCTGCCCTGTAACATTGGCATTATTAACGACAATGCTTCTACTGGCAGGACTAAAGGTATAACCGCTTTTCGCCGGGGTAATGGTATAATTACCGTTCGCCGCGCCGCTGAAACTGTAGTTGCCGCCGGCATCGGTTGTCGTGGTGCTTGAACCGATTCCGCTGAGAGTAATGGTGACACCGGAGGTCGTCGCTCCACTGACGGTGCCGGATATGCTATATGTTAAAGGGGTGCTTGTTGTTGATATAAAATTCTGTCCCAGAATGTTTGCATTGTAAACTGAGACACTGATACTCGCTGGACTGAAGGTATAACCCGTTTTTGAAGGTGTGATGGTATGAATACCATTGGTAATGCCACTGAAACTGTAATTCCCGACTGCGTCGGTTGTTGTCGAAGCAACTTTGGCCCCTGACAGATTGATGGTTACACCCGCTTTCACATCTCCGCTGACGGTGCCGGCGATGATGTATGTAGAGGTTGTATTGGCGGTCGCCGTGAAATTCTTTCCTGTAACATTTGCGTTGTTAACCATGATACCAATACTGGCCGGGCTGAACGTATAGCCCGACCTAGAGGGGGTGATTGTATAACTGCCATTGGCCGCACCACTGAAACTGTAATTACCACTGGAATCAGTCGTTACAGAACTTGAGCCGGTTCCGGTAAGCGTTATGGTGACGCCGGATACTACGTCACCGCTTACCTTGCCGGAGATTGTGTAAGTCGGCGTGGTAATGGCGGTCGCCGTGAAATTCTGCCCGGTTAAGTTAGCATTGTTAACTGTTACGCTAATCGTCGTTGGACTGAACGTATAACCGGTTTTTAAAGCGGTAAGTGTATAACTGCCGCTGGCAAGACCACCGAAACTGTAATTGCCGCCGGTATCTGTTAAGGCTGAACCTGAACTTGTTCCGGCAAGTGTAATCGTGACACCGGAAGCCACGTCGCCGCTTACCTTGCCGGAGATTGTGTAAGTCGGCGTGGTAATGGCGGTTGCCGTGAAACTCTGACCGGTCATGTCGGCATTGTTGACCGTTACGCTGATGGTCGTTGGATTGAACGTATAACCCGTTTTTGACGGAGTAATCGTATAACTGCCGTTGGCAAGACCACTGAAGCTGTAATGACCGCTGGCATCAGTTAAGGCTGAACCGGAACTTGTGCCGGCAAGTGTGATGGTGACGCCGGAAATCACGGCGCCGCTAATCGTGCCAGAGATTGTGTAAGTCGGCGTAGTGCTGGCGGTCGCGGTAAAATCTATGTCGGTTCTGTCTATGCCGTCGATGATTACAACCGTACCGGAAGGTGTGAAGATATGTCCGGCAAGAGAAGGTGTTACGGTATAGTTGCCATTGGTCAGACCGTTAAAACTATAGTTTCCTTCAGCATCTGTCATGGTTGAATCAGTGTCTGCGCCACTTAAGGAGACGATAACTCCGGCAAGCCCTGTGTTATTGGAAATAATCTTTCCGGTGATGCTGTAAGTTGCCGGATCATTTGTATCGTGCGAACCTCCGCCGCCGCCACCTCCGCAACCTGGAAGAGTGATGATCGCTCCGATCATCAGGACAATTGACAGAAGTATAAATACTTTTTTCATGGCCTGCTCCTTTCGCATGTTCAAAAACATGTTGGAATACGTGCATTGCATATTTAAAAGATCAATTTGACTTGTGTGATGATGTCCATCCCTTTGAAAAGATGAGTTCTGCCAATGTAAAAACTATCGTTTGAAAAAAATATGTCCGTAAAAATACTCACTCTCTTTCTGGAAGAGGGCAAAAATCTGATCCTCCAAAAAATAATGGACTGTTCAGTTTCCTGCAACCATCATTTTTTCTTCATCTTTACCAACTGGACTCTTGCTTCCGTGAATCCTTGTTCAGCGGCTTTATTAAACCAGTGAACAGCTTCTTCATCATCCTTTGGAACGCCCAAACCATTATAATACATCATTCCCAGAGCGTATTGCGCCTCTTTGTGTCCCTGTTCTGCCGCTTCCTGATACCATACCATTGCCGACTCATAATCCCGTCTAACGCCCCTGCCTTGTTCTAAGATTAAAGCAATATTGAACTGTGCATCGGCGATTCCCTGCTCGGCTGCTTTTAAAAACCACCGTGCCGCTTCAACATAATCTTGCAGTCCTCTGCTGAAGATCAAACCCAGATGATACTGGGCTTCGGCATGTCCCTGTTCCGCGGCACTGGTATACCATTTGGTTGCTTTCGCCTCGTCCAGTGTAACACCTTTGCCTTCGTCGTAGATAACACCCAACAGGAACTGTGCCGATGCAATTCCCTTTTCAGCCACCTTGCTGCACCATTTGAAGGTCTCTTCCTTGTCTTTCAGTATGCCTTTGCCATTTTGGTACAGCATATTCAAATTATTTCTGGCATCATCATTGCCTTGTTCAACAGCCATTAGATACCACTTGATTGCCTCAGCATCATCTTGCGGAAGACCCTTGCCATTCTGATAAAGCATCCCCAGATTATTCTGCGCGGCAGCAACACCCTGTTCAGCGGCCTTACGGATAGTCTCAATCTCTTCTCTCTCTAATTCTAATTTCCTGTTGGGATCTTCGGGTTCTTCTTGCGGGATATTTTTCCGTTTTTCCATTTCTAAGACGATGCTGACAGCATCCGTTTTGTCTTGCAGTGCTTCTTTCGCTTCTTCCAGGTCAGGGACGCTATCAAGTGTCTCAGTCTCTTTTTGCGGGATATCTTTAAGTTTTTCCAATTCCAAAAGGCTGCTGATGTCTTCAGGTTCTTCTTGCGGGATGTTTTTAGTTTTTTCCAATTCTGTGACGCTGACCATCGCTGCGGTTTCTTCCAGCTTTATATCTTTCCGCTTTTCCAAATCTAAGGCACTTCTGATCGCTTCCGTTTTGTTTCGCAGAGCTTCTTTAAGTTCTTCCAGCTCCAGGGCGTTGTCACGTGTCTCAGTTTCTTGTTCCGGGATATCTTCGGGTGCTTCTAATTCCAGATGGTTGCCGATATTCTCAGTTTCGTTTTGAGGAATGTCTTCAAGTTCTTCCAGTTTCGACACGTTGTCACGTGTTTCAGCTTCTTCTTCCGGTAAATCTTTTTGTTCTTCTACTTTCAGATTGCTGATGGTAGCAGCCGTCTTGTCATGCGGTCCTTCATACATTAATTCCAAGTTAAACTTTGCACCGTCATGCCCCTGCTCAGCCGCCTTGATATACCACTTAATTGCCTCATTCTGGAACATCATTCCCAGATTATTCTGCGCGTCAGCGTGCCCCTGCTCGGCCGCCTTGAGATACCACTTAATGGCTTCATCCTTGTCTTTGGGAACACCTTTACCGTTTTGGTACATCATCCCCAGATTATTCTGTGCGTCAGCATGTCCCTGCTCGGCCGCATTGAGATACCACTTGAAGGCTTCCGTCTTGTCTTTGGGAACACCTTTACCGTTTTGGTACATCATCCCCAGGTTATTTTTTGCATCGGTGTGCCCCTGCTCGGCCGCCTTGAGATACCACTTAATGGCTTCATCCTTGTCTTTGGGAACACCTTTACCGTTTTGGTACATCATCCCCAGGTTATTCTGCGCATCAGCATGTCCCTGCTCTGCGGCCTTGAGATACCACTTGAAAGCTTCAGCATCATCTTGAGGAACACCTTTGCCATTCCGGTACATCATTCCCAGGTTATTCTGCGCATCAGCATGTCCCTGCTCTGCGGCCTTGAGATACCACTTGATGGCTTCAGTATCGTTTTGGGGAACACCTTTGCCGCTCTGGTAAATCAACCCCAGCAAGTTCTGGGCAGATGCGTCACTTGCCTCTAACAATGCTTTGTGTAATTTTAATTCATCTTGCTTGCTCATATTTCTTTATCCCGCATGGCCTTGCTGGCATGTTTCATAGGCGAAATGATGAATATTTTTTGAATGTCTCATTTAAGTTTAATCAGTTGGCATTATATTAATGACCTTTTGTGTATAAGATAACATATCGTAAGTCGGATTTCATGCATTATTTACCATTGAAATACTATCCATTTTTATGTAAGCGGCTGCGGATTTCTGCTTTTAAAAATCATTAATCATGTTATAATTTACTTAATTAAAAAAAAGGAGCGGGGTGATGGAATATAAGGTTATTTCAAGTAGCGCTTGGACAACGGAAACCGCGATTAAAGTACTGGAAAAAAAGGTCAATGATTTCATCAAAGAGGGATGGGAACCCATAGGTGGTTTAGTCCTCAACGCTGTCAATGGCTATGTCTATCAAGCGCTTATTAAGAGATAGATGATTGTTTGTAAAGAATCAGCGAAATTTGCATATTTTAAAGATAAATTCGTAGCGGTGGCCCTCAGGATTAATGCTCCGGGTTGTCGATTGCATTCACCAAGCCAATCATGTAAAGGTTGACAATAATCAGCCTTTCCGTATATATGACATCCGTAAAAAATATTTCAAAATTCATGTGGAGGTGAAGTGCGTGGCTGAGGATACAAAACAGGAACAGCCCACTGCCGAAAATCAAGATAAGCAGGAACAGCCAATAACTCTGACAGAGAAAATAGCTACGGCAGTCCTGATTGCTTATATTATTTCACTGATATGGCTGGCGGGCAGCAAGCACTGGTTCGGAATCTGGTAAATCTTCTTGATTCTTGTGCGGATAAAAACATTTTGTCCTTTATGAGGCGGATATCGCCGTGATCCTGCCAGAGTTCTCATTATATGAAAGCACGGTTCTTTATGCTGAATAACGCCCTTATCTTCACGTCATTGAATTTGTTCATTTCCCTTCTTTGATTGTGAGACTCAAATTTCAAAAACGAAGTGCATCGAAATTTGTAAGTCGAACAATCCCGCACAGCGGAGGGTGTAATACCCCGCAGCGAGCTTTCGATTTTTTCCCAAAGCTTGCTTTGGGGTATTACACCCGTGGTTGAACGTTTTTCCCATAGTCTATAAATCGCCATGGAAGATTTCATGGACACGCAGGAATGTTTTCTTATGCTTTCTTGCCCAAAAATATTTATCAAAAGAGTCTCATGAGTAAAATTGAAATTCTCGGGATGTCGGAAGCTGAAATCGAAACACTGATAAAATGAAACATTATATAATAGCATGGGCAATAAGTTGAAACTTTCCTGGAGTTCCATCCGAAATGTCATCGGAACCTTTGGCCAGCAATCCTGATCATTGATCATATCTAAGCGTTCCGGATCATAGATCCGGCAAGGCATCTGTCAATGAACAACCTCGCCGCAAGCAGCGGGGTATCCAAAAGAATTTGCGCCCCAAGGGGCGGGGAATTAGACCCACATTTAGCCCGCTCGGCCTATAGTGACCTTTAGGTTATTCGCCTCGGGGATAATTCGACCATCAAATTTCAGTGCACCTATAGTGACCTTTAGGTTATTCGTTTCTGAAATTTGGGTCTCATTAAAATATCTCAAACGTTTCACAATATTGGTGACAGGTGATTTGAGGTGCACAAAATCAAAATCGTGGCAGCATAATTTCCACCGCAAAAATTACCGGATTGTTCATGTGGAAGAAATGTGTAATTCTTTCTTCAAATGTTGCGAATTGAAAATGTTCTGGCGGAAAAATCTTTCAACTGGAAATAATAAAAAATATTGCTAAACTTTCCACCAGTATATGATTGGTTAATCATTGGCTGGGCTCTATGATGAATAAAAATACGGTCAACTCTTCAAAACAAAATTTGATCATTTATATCGTTTTGATTGCGATGACGTCTGCTGTTTACTGGCCGGTGCATCAATATGGATTTATCATTGAGGATGACGTTTATGTCATGAAGAATAGTCAAATTCAGTCCGGCATTACGCTGGACGTTATTCGCTGGTCATTCAGCACCGTGCATGCCGAATTATGGCATCCTTTAACCTGGCTCTCCCTGATTTTTGACTACCGGCTCCATGGCTTGAATGCCGGTGGCTATCATGTCACCAACCTTATCCTTCATATCTTAGGCTCTCTTCTTTTGTTTTCGCTCTTTAACCGCATGACGGCGGACGCCTTGAAAAGTGCTTTTGTGGCCGCTTTTTTCGCTCTCCATCCGCTGAATGTGGAGTCGGTTGCCTGGATATCTGAACGAAAAGATGTGTTAAGCGGTTTTTTCTGGATGTTGACTATGTATCTGTATGTTTGCTACACCGAAAAACCGACAATAAGACGTTATCTGATCGTTATCTTTTCTTTTGTACTGGCGCTGATGAGTAAACCCATGGTGGTCACGCTGCCAGTCATTATGATTTTGCTTGATTATTGGCCGCTGAAACGTTTTGAATCACACAAAGCAAATTTCATTTTATGGCAGTTGAGGGAAAAGGCCCCTTTCTTTGTTTTATCGATCATGGTTTCAATCATTACACTCCATGCCCATGAATACAATTCAAGCCAAACAGATATTTCGCTGGTTTCACGATTAACCGGATCTTCGTTTGCTTTTGTGACGTATCTGGGAAAAATATTCTGGCCCCATGATCTGGCTTTTTGCCATCCTTCTTCCATAACCATCACCCTCTGGCCAATTTGGTGTTACGCTATACTGATTATCTTCATCAGTGTGGCCGTCATTGTTTTGATCAAGCGGATGCCATATCTCTTTGTCGGATGGTTGTGGTATGCAATAACCATTTTGCCGGTGATCGGACTTGTTCATTCAAGGTATGTGCCTTTCATGTTTGACCATTTTACCTATCTGCCCTCTATTGGAATATTCATGGTGCTTGTCTGGGGTGTTCCGCTTTTATTCCGCCGCCGTGATTTCCATCATAAAGTTTTATTTCCGGCGTCAATAGCGATTCTTTTAATTCTGTCTGTTTTAACAGTAAAACAACGCAGCTACTGGGAAAACAGTATGACTCTGTTTCATCACACCCTGCAAATAACCAAGAAAAATGCGCTGGCGTATCATCACCTCGGATATCTATATGATGGTCTGGGACGGTATCAAGAGGCCATAGATCATTACAGCGAAGCTATCCGCATCAAACCCTATCATGCCGTGTTTTATAACAACAGAGGCGTGGCTTTCGCTAAAATCGGTCAGCATCAATCTGCCGTGAAAGACTTTGATCAGGCAATCCGGATGAAACCGGATTTTGCTGAGGCATATATCAATAGAGGGAAGGCTTATCTGATGCAGGACAATAAAGAACTCGGCTGCCGTGACGCGCAAAAAGCATGTAAATTAGGAAATTGTACATTGATTTCAACTGCTAAAAAAAATAAATACTGCTTTTGATTTTACAGATGGATGCGACAACGGGTTTTCAATGCCACGCCTCAATTCGTGGTATAAAATGTTGTATTTTTTCGCTTCTGATTGCGTGTGGATTTTTTTAAACAGACATGTATACTCAACGTATGGAAAAGTTTTCTATGATAACCGATTTTGTTCCGTCGGGAGATCAGCCGCAGGCGATTGATCAACTGGTGAAAGGGCTGGAAGTCGGCAAGAGGCATCAAGTTTTACTGGGGGTAACCGGTTCGGGAAAAACCTTTACCATTGCCAACGTCATTGAGCGCGTCCAGCGACCGGCGCTGATCATCGCACACAATAAAACTCTTGCTGCCCAGTTGTATGAAGAATTCAAGGGCCTTTTTCCTGAAAACGCCGTGGAATATTTTGTCAGTTACTACGATTATTATCAGCCGGAAGCCTACCTGCCGGTGACCGATACCTATATTGAAAAGGATTCGGCCATCAACGAGGAAATCGACAAACTGCGTCACGCGGCAACACATGCGCTGATGACACGGCGCGATGTGATCATCGTCGCCAGCGTTTCCTGCATTTACGGTCTGGGGTCACCGGATGCCTATCTGGGAATGATTGTACAACTGGAAACGGGCAGGGAATTTCCACGTGACGAGCTTTTAAGAAGATTAGTTGAAATTCAGTACGAACGTAATGATATTGATTTTCATCGCGGCACTTTTCGCGTGCGCGGCGACATTGTGGAAATATTTCCGCCTTATGAGGATGAGCAGGCGCTGCGTGTGGAATTTTTCGGCGACACGATAGAATCCGTGTCGCTCATTGATCCGCTGCGGGGGAAAAAGATCAGCACGATGAACAAAACCGCTGTTTATCCCGGGAGTCACTATGTTTCTTCACAAGAAAATCTTAAGAGAGCCACTGCCGATATTCGAGCGGAGCTGGCCATGACGCTGGCTGAATATCAAGAACAAAACAAACTGCTGGAAAAGCAAAGACTCGAGCAGCGCACCAACTTTGATCTGGAGATGATCGAAGAGATGGGCTACTGTCAGGGCATAGAAAATTATTCCCGGCATCTGACCGGACGCCAGCCGGGCGAGCCGCCGCCGACCTTGATGGAGTATCTGCCCGATGATGCTCTGATCATCATTGATGAGAGCCATGCAACGCTGCCGCAACTGGCCGGCATGTTTCGCGGCGACCGATCGCGTAAGGAAACACTGGTGAAATACGGATTCCGCCTGCCTTCCGCGCTGGATAACAGGCCGCTGCGTTTTGATGAATATGAATCCCTGCCCCATCAGCGAATCTATGTTTCGGCGACGCCGGCGGATTATGAGATGCAGAAAGCTGAAGGTGTCCGTGTGGAACAGATTATCCGTCCCACCGGTCTGATGGATCCGGAAATCCAGGTGAAACCCGCCAGGCATCAGGTTGATGATTTGCTCGCGGAAATCAGGGAGCGAATTGCAAAGAACGAAAGGGTACTGATAACCACGCTGACCAAGCGGATGGCGGAAAACCTGACCGACTACTACGCCGGACTGGATATCCGGGTGCGCTATTTGCATTCTGATGTGCACACACTGGAGCGGGTGGAAATCATCCGCGATTTGCGCCTGGGTGCGTTTGACGTTCTGGTCGGTGTGAATCTGCTCAGGGAAGGCTTGGATATTCCCGAAGTATCACTGGTCGCAATACTGGACGCCGACAAGGAAGGATTCCTGCGTTCCGAGCGTTCTCTGATTCAAACCAGCGGACGTGCCGCACGCAACGTGGCCGGAACAGTGATCATGTATGCCGATAAAATCACGAAATCCATCCAGGCCTGCCTGGATGAGACCAAACGCCGTCGGGTCATTCAGCAGAAGTATAACGAAGAAAACAACATCACGCCGGAATCGATCAAAAAATCCATCAGCAATGTTCTGGGTTCCATCTATGAAGCCGATTACGTCACAGTGCCTGCAGAGGTTAAGGAGAGAATGACGCCTCTCAAGGAAGAGGATCTGCCGGCATTAATCGCGAAGTTGACGAAAGAAATGAAGCAGGCGGCGAAAAATATGGAATTCGAACACGCCGCTGAACTCAGAGATGAAATAAAGGAGCTCAACAAAATTCTGCTGGAAATGGGGTGATACACAGTTGCTGATGTTCTGTAGATCATTATGAATGCTGGAAAAAAGCAGAATTATCATTCAAAATATGATATTAATTGGCCAAAGAGTTTTAAATTGATAAATATGTTTTGAGTCGTATGATCAGATTGATTCGATCGAACAGGATGAACGCCTTCCCGACATTGTTAATACTCCTTTCCCTATTGATTTCGGGATGCGAAAACCGCTATGAAAATCTGGACATCAGTGTCTACCAATATCGCGACACGAAAGACCTTGTGAAATTTGTTTACGATGCTTCACGGATGATCAAAAAAGACGGTTTGAAAAGCGTGGAGTTTTTAAAAAACGATCGCCAGATTCATTATTCTCCTGACCGTTACCTTTATATTTATTATATGAACGGTGTCAATATCTATCACGCCGGCATGCCGCATCTGGAAGGAAAAAATCTGTGGGAGTTAAAAGACAAGAACGGCAAGAAGCCGATTCAAATGGTGATTGCCGCTATTAAGGATCAGAATAACCCGCATGCCTGGGTTCATTACTCCTGGTGGGAGCCGGGAAAATTCTATCCTGTGCCCAAGTCTTCCTGCCATTTCAAGGTGACAACTCCGGAAGGTCAAGAGATCTTTGTCGGCGGCGGTTTGAATTATCCTCACGAAGAAAAGGAATTTATCAGAATCCTTGTGGATAATGCCGCTCAGCTGATTCGAGCAAAAGGACATGACGCGCTTGCCGAGATAGCAGATCCCGCATCTTCGTATAATTTCCGTGATGTTAAAGTATTTGCTTTTACACCGGAAGGCAAACTGCTTATTTCACCGGTGATGAACGACAGCATCGCGGATTTCAAGCTGATGGATTGTGTTGATGAAATGGGTCATAAGCCGTTCGCGAAGGCCTTGAACGGCTTAAAAAACAAAGATTCCGTCTGGGAAGTCTTTCTGGCAAAAAACCGTTATCAAAGGACGTTGATTAAAAAAAGTTTGTACCTGCGGAAAACATATATGGCCGGTCAGGAAATATTTGTCGGGGCTATAACAGATCTTCCCCAACCTCCGGGATAATTGAGGCCGACAATGGCAGATGCTAAAAAATATGAATATGCCGTCAATGAAGTGCCGCCGATCGGTCATTTGCTACTGTCGGCGTTTCAGCACGTTCTGATTATGGTTGTCGCTATCGGTATTCCCATTATTTTTGCCGGTCAGCTCAACGAGACACCGGCCTTTACCGCTTCTCTGGTCACTTTTTCCATGCTGGCTTCAGGCATTGGTTCAATCATTCAGGCCCTGCGTTTGCCTTATCTGGGCTCGGGCTATCTGTGTCCTAATCTTTGCGGTCCTTCCTATCTGAGTCTCTCACTTTCAGCGGCCTGGATCGGCGGATTGCCCCTGATGCGCGGCATCACGATTGTCGCGGGACTTATCGAAATGTTTCTCGCACCGGTTATTCAAAAAATGAAAAGCATCTTCCCGATATACGTGGTCGGTCTGGTTGTCGCGCTGGTCGGTATCAGTATTGTACAGATTTCAGTAACATCTTTTTTCGGTCTGACGTTTCAAGGTGACGCCGTCCGTAATATGGATATCTTCATCGGCGCCGTTTCTTTATTTATCATGGTTTTCTGTAATATCTGGGGGAAGGGGTTCGTTAAGATTTATTGTCTGATTATCGGAATGTTTTCGGGCTGGATTCTGGCAATGATACTGATCCCGGAGTACTGGCAAAATCTTCTCTCTGTACAAAACAATCCGCTTTTCGCCATGCCACATTTTCATTCTCTGCTTCAACCCCTGAGCTTTCGTGTCGATTTACTGATTCCGTTAATCGTCATCGCCATCGGCAGCACGTTGAAGACCTTCGGCAATCTTCTGGCAGCGCAGAAGATGTCAGAGCCGGAACTTAATGAGGTTAATTTTGTGCCTATCCGCAACGGCATCATTGCCGATGGCCTGGCAACAACGATTTCAGGCTTACTGGGTTCGATGGCGGTGGATACATCCTCCAGTAATATCGGTCTGGCGGGTGCGACCAAAGTGCTCAGCCGATGGATCAGCGTTGTGGCCGGAACGATTTTTATTCTGCTGGCTTTTTTCCCGATGCTGACGAACGCCCTTTCTCAGATACCCAAACCGGTTCTTGGCGCATCGCTGATTTTCAGCGGATGTTTTATGATTTGCGCGGGATTGATACAAATGCTGGAAGATAAATGGGATCAACGTAAAACCTTTGTTGTCGGGATTGCGTTGTTTTTCGGTTTAAGCACCGCGTTTCTGCCGTCGCTTTATGCCCGGGTGCCGAAACTCATTCAGACTTTTTTTACCGATCCGTTACCGACAGCAACAATCCTTGCCGTTATTCTGAATCAGCTTTTTAACCTGGACAGGCTTTTTGAAAAAATCAGAAAAAGAGATTAAATGATTTTTATCATTGAGAGGACATGTCTTCAGCTAAGATTTCATTGACAGATAATCTATTTCTTCATATATAAAGACATCCGTGCCATGGGTTTCGTTTGTGTTTTTCGTCCGGTTTTCGTGATCACGGTTGGTTTGGCTATCGAAAAAGCAAATAAAGGAGAACAGACATGTTGAAAACAAGAAATATTATATTGGCCTTTATCGTGTTGTTTCTCTTGGCTTCGTTTTCTTTTGCGGAAACCAAAGAGCTGAAGGAATATAAAATAGTCAAAGGGGATACGCTCTGGGATATTTCAGCGCAGGAATTAAAGGATCCCTTTTTGTGGCCGAGGATTTGGAAAGAAAATTCATGGATCGAAAATCCGCACTTAATTTATCCCGGTCAGATTATTAAAATTCCTCAAATGCCATCCACAGAGCCGGAACCCAAAAAAGAGGAGACAAAAAAAGAACTCCCTAAAGAAATGAAGTATCCTCTTGTCAGCGAAAACATGATCATGAAAAGCGGTTACCTGGCGGCTGCGATTCGGGGAGTGGGAAGGGTAGGTGATTCTCCTTCGGGGCAGACGCTCTTCGGAAATGGCGACATCGTCTATATTGATCTGAGCAAAGCCGCTAAAGTTGGTGATAAGTTTTATGTGATCAAGGCCTCGGAACCGAAAATCCATCCCATCACGAGAAAACAGATTGGTTATGTCATCACGATCAGCGGCATAGCTGAAATCGTGCAAATGAAAGACGGTGATACGACAGCCAGGATCAATAAGTGCTTTGGAGAAATTGCCCAGGGTGACATTCTGGATACCTATTATGACATCAAACCTCCGTTGACCACGCGACAGTTTCGAAGTCCGAATGTCAATGGAATGATTCTTGCCATCGGGTCTGAAATGATTTTGAATTCCATGCTGGACTTAACCTATATCGACAAGGGGTGCAAAGACGGTATTGAAATAGGGGATGTGTTCAGAACCATTGCTGTTGGCGATCATGCGGTCACCAACGGAACGATGCAGATCATCAGTTGTAAAGATCATACCGCGACGGCAATCATTCAGAACAGCAATGCCCCGATTGAGCCCGGAAATATTTTCGCAAAGATGGATGAAGGTGAAATGAAATTCTCTGAAAAAACAGTTGAAGAAAAATAATATGTAATCTCTCAAACCAGAAAGAACACATTTCTTATAAATGAATCTTTAAAGCCGGGTAGGGACTATATTTACGTCCTTATCCGGCTTCTTTGCGCAGTCAGGTAAACAAGGTTTCTATGAATAACATGTTCTATTGATGATCACCTTCTTTAAGTCATCGGACAGATGGTTAAAATATGCGCAGTAACCGGCGACACGCACCAGCAGATAGGGATATTTCTCCGGATGATGATAGGCGTCTAATAATATTTCTCTATTGATGACGTTCGGCTGGAATTGCATGCCACCTTTTTTGAAATATGTGCTAAAGATGCCGGATAGATTTTTAACTCCGGTTGCTCCCTGGAAGAGTGCGGAATCAATGGTGAAGGTGACGGTTGTTCCGTTGGGGGCATATTTTACAAAGTCAACTTCCGCTACAGAATTCAGCGATGACAACAAATCCGACATTTGCATGCCGTAATGAGGGGCAACACTATTGGCCAGGGGAATACCCTTGAGTCGGCCGGAAGGCAGGGAAGGCGTTTTCTTTCCGTAAACGTCACTCACATTCAGGGCATAATAACCGGCGGTATAAATACCGCCGCGCGGACAGTTGGGGACCTGTTTCAGAGCATTGCAGTAAATTTCCAATGTCTTATTGACCCATGCAACTGCTTCGCGGGATTCATCACGACCCAACTTCGGCACAGCCAACAGTGCCTCCCGGATTTGCTGGTAATAGTTTCCTTCAAAATCGTTGTCCATTGCCGCGATCACATCACCCAGTGAATACATCTTTTTCTTGAAGACGACTTCGTTGAGCGCGTGCAATGAATCGGCGGCATCGGTTATGCCAACCGCCTGAATACCGCTGCTGTTGAACTGGCAGCCCCCTTCATTGACGTCTTTCCCGCTTTCAAGGCAGCCTCTCGAAAGCGATGATGCCAGAGGGGTTGTAAAGTTCTTACAAATTTCTTTTTCGATTTTTTGATGATCGGCTAATATGGAGCAAGCCAGACGGTTCAGGCGGATCTGATAACGTTCCAGCAGTTCATCCATATCAGCCGGAGGGTTTAAAGGAGTTGTTCTTTTCTTTTTATAGGAGGCTCTGGCTTTACCGTATGTGTCGGCTACAAACCTGGATAATTTATTGCCTCCGCGAAAGTTGTATTCGATAAACTTCGTGATGACTTTTTCCATTTGATCAGCAAAGCTGAAATTCCATAAATCATCTTCTTCACCCTTGAGAGCCTGTAGTAGCGGCAGGACAACATTCATATTGGCGCAGTCGGTATTGCCGAAGTGATCATCGGAAGCTTTGGGTTCCACGCATCCCACAATCGCGTAGTCCCGGGCATTCTGCACGGAGGTCGGATAGTGCCTTTGCAGAGTTTTGATGTATATGTCATCATTGAAAAGTTCCGGCATCGGCGCGCCGTTGATGTAAACCTCCGCCAGCCTGTCCAGGTATTGCACGGGACTGTCCTGATGAATTCTGGCCGTCATATTTACGGCCAGAGGCTGGAGTTCGCAGATGTCTACCAGCATGTAAGTCAGATCATTTGTGGCGTCACGGCCGTTCCGGTCAACGCCGCCAAAAGTCAAAGCCTGATCCGTTGATTGTGTTTCGAAAAGCCTGCCAATCGCTAAATAGGTATCTCCGTCGTTAACTAAGATACATTCGTCCATTTTGAGAACGAACAACGCCAGCAGTTCTTTCGCTTTTTCGTAAGTGATGGTTCCGGCTTCCATATCTTTTTTATAATATGGATATAAAATCTGATCGAGACGACCGAAGGATATGGCGTTTTCGTAGGATTCGATGCAAAGAGCGATTTGCAAAAACATCATGGACTGGAGAGCCTCGTGATACGTGCGGGCCGGATATTTGGGGACATGCCGGCAGATTTGAGCCATATGTTCCAATTCCTGACGACGTGTCGGATCCTTTTCTGTTTTGCCTAATTCCGACAAGGTATCCGCGTACTTTCCAGCAAAAGTTTCCAGGGCCTGAAGGGCAATGATCATTCCTTGATAGAAATCCTGATTGTTTTCAGGTTTTTCTTTTTGTGTTGTTTCAATCTCTTTGATTAAACCGGATGTGCCCAGTGTCAGCAGGCGTTCGAAATTGACAATAAAATGAGCTATCGCCGCCATGTTGTTGTTAAATCCGACATTCATTTCACATAATCGCGAAATGCTTAAAACCAAATCGGAGAATTTGCGGTTAACTTTCGTTAACAGGCTGTGTTTTTTCCAGAAGGGTAAAATTCTTAAATAAAAATGCAGCCTGTCTTTCCATGAGCATTGAAAAGAAACCGGAGTCTGCCGGTGAATCTGATGAAGAATGGAACCAAAGAGAATACCGTAGTGCTCTTCCCAGACCTGCCCCCCGACTCTTTTAGAAGTAAAATTGCCGACGAGCAGTTCATGGGGATAGATAATGACTTTTTTATTTTTCAACACATAAGCGAGACGTTCGGCGCGGTGAATATGAACAGATTTATGAAAACCGTTTTTTTTGTAGAATGTTGTTTTCAGTCTGGAGGCTTCAAAACAGAGGTGATAATCGCTTTCCCGGATATCTTTTTGTATTTCATAAACGCGATCGCTAAAGACCGCCTTGTTACGACAGGCGTCCAGATCATAACATGCAGCATGGATATCCAGCGATTTGAATATGTCCACTGCGTTTTTGACTGACATAAGGCTCTGCTCCGGCGTGATGTTCAGTGATTTCCGCACCAATCCCAGACGCCTGGCTTTGTCTTCGTACATGTTGTGGTATTTCAAGAGCTCAATCGATGGATCATGGATGGATTTCAAAAAATCGGCAGTCGCTTTGATTTGGTTTTCTGCATCGTTATACCCCGGAACCATGACCATACGAAATTTTATTTTAGCATTCGATGCAATCAGCTTCTTGATATTGCTTTGGATCAAATGATCGTCCTGTTTGGTCAGTTTTTTATGAAGTTCTTCATCGCCGACCACTTTCAAATCAACTAAAAACAAATCCACATAAGAGGCTATTCTTTCGACGTTCTCCCATGGCACATGCAGGGAAGTTTCCACAGCAATGTGAATGTTTTCATCCTTCAATAATTTCAGTAGATAGGTCAACGTGTTCGGGTTTTGTAGAAGAGGATCACCGCCACTGAGTGTTATCCCGCCGCCCGTTTTAGCATAATAATCTTTATCCCGCAGAACGATTTCCATGATTTCAGGAATGGAATAATCGCCATCAGAAGCCGGTGCCGGCTTTAAGGACAATGCTTCGGGATTTTGGCACCACAAACATCGTAGCCGGCAACCTTGAAAGAAAATGGTTGTACGAATGCCGGGACCATCATGAACGCAGGTGCGCTGTATTTTCAGGACATTGAGTTTTTCCATGCATTCGATCGGATCATCATTGAGTTTTCGGGCTGTCTGCATTTTTTACTCCTTTACTGTTTCTCCAGATTTTAAAAATTTGAGTAACTCCATCCCGGCCTTCAGAAACATTCGGGCTTTTTCAGCCGCGGTTTCCTCATCGCGATCGATGACAGCCTGCAATATTTCCTGCTGCAGCGTCGTGTCTAAATTGGTTGACAAAGGTAAAAACAGGTCCAGGTGTTTGTCGTGAATTGTTTTGATGGTATTCATCAGGAGAATATAGACCATGTTTTTACTGGCCAGCGCCAATTGACGGAAAAATTCAAAATCCAACTGCTGCAATTTTCCCGGATCGCTTGTTTTGACCAGTTTCTTCATCAGGATTTTCATTTGTTCGATATCGTTTTTATCGGCGCGCTTCGCTGCGCATCTCGCCACGTCCGTCCCGAAAAGTTCCCTTGCTTCCAGAATATTTTCCAGAATCTTCAGATCAATCCGGCCGTTAATGACCAGTAACGAGAAAATCAAATCAATTGATGCCTTGTGAAAGTCTTCAACAATGATGCCTTTACCCTGATGGATGACGATAAGTTTCAATTGCTCGAGTTTTTTCAGCGCTTCCCGAAGCGTTGCCCTGGTCACATTGAGCTGCGTCGCAAGGGCTCGCTCCGGCGGCAATTTTTCACCGGGATTTACTCCGCCGCCCAAAATGTATTTTAATAACATCTCGGCAATCTGTTCCGGCGCTTTCATTTTTTCGACGGGTGTCAATTCTGTTTTCATTAGTCCTCTTATTTCAATACCTTACAGGTAAATGCTGCCTTGATTAACGGGTGGAAAATCATCACATTATATACCTGTTGATCGTGATCAAATCTTAGGAGATCACCAATATTCCCAAAATTGGTACTACCATTAGACCAATCATGCTTGATTGTTGATTAAAATGCAAGGGTTTTTTTCAATACCGCGTAAATATACGAATTTATATAAAAATATAAATATCACGACACAAAGATGAACCGTATTTTCTATGAATTTGATCAATTATTTTCGCTTTTTATTTTTGATCAAATAAAGTAGCATCGTGTCCGTCTCATATGATTATATTGATGGCGAATCATCAGCGGATTTGAATTTTACAAGCCAGCGTAAAGATTTTCGGGTTGACGCGCAGAATAACGGGCAGCGAGTTGTGATGATATGTTATCAGAAAAATATCCGGCAATATTATTAATAATCGTTTTGATTTTTTGGATCTGGTCGGGAATCAATCCTCATGATTCTCGTTTGACGTGGGTTTTGGAAACGTTGCCTTTCATGATTGCTTTGCCGATTATGCTGATGACTTACAAAAAATTTCGACTGACGGATTTAATGTACACACTGATCGCCATCCATGCAATGATTCTGATGCTGGGCGGGCATTATTCTTACGCCAAAGTACCGCTGGGTTTTTGGATGGAAAACTGGTTTGACTGGACCCGTAATAACTACGACAAAATCGGTCATTTCATGCAGGGTTTTGGTCCGGCTATTTATACGCGTGAAATCATGGCGCGGACATCTCCTCTGAAGCGCGGAAAGTGGCTTGCCCTGGTATCTATCGCTGTTCCTCTGGCTTTTTCAGCGCTATACGAAATATTTGAATGGCTGGCATCCCTTTCCAATCCCACGGATACGGAAGCCTTTCTGGGAACGCAGGGGTATATATGGGATACACAAACCGATATGTTTTGGTGCCTGGTGGGTTCGATTGTCGCGTTAATCTTTCTGACAAATTTACACGATAAATATCTTTCTAAAATTTAAGCTTGTTGGACTTAACGACTATATGTTATGCGTCTGTTAATAAAAACCGATAGCATGATAGTTTAGTTGGAAAATTCGCTGTTACGTTTTCCAAAATCTTAAAGCATGCCCATCTTTCATTATGTTACTTTTGGATTTGGCGGAAGATGAAATTTTCGCATGAGATATCCGATCAGCGATGCTCATGGGAGATAGACGGATTTGCTTTACAAATTATTCACAAGGACTGGGAAAAATGCCCGCTGATTATTTTATCGTATATAATCCCCTGACGTATCAACTCATGGATTTAATGCCGGCTGAGTCCATGACACCGATCGATGTTATTTCTTATCTGACCGGTCAGAATGCAAAAGAAATGCGTGCTGAAAATTTTCTAAGATTCATGGATTTTCAACCGGAAAAACAGCGGGCGACGATGGTAGATGCCCTGGCTATAGAAATGTACGCGGGTATCTATATTCAGAATCAACTGGCGCGGCTGGCGAAAGATCATACTATTGTAATGGTGGACGGTAAGCGCAAGTTTTTTTCTCAGGTCCTCCAGGAGAAAAAGGGATTGCCTCGCGCTGTTTTCATTTCTGCGATGAGTTCCAGTTTCCCTGCGGCTGCCGCGGTTGCCATTGTTTTAAATCACGCCAGAATACCGGTGATTATCGGCGGAATTCATGTTTCCACCGTTCCCGAGGATGTAGACACGTTTATCAGGAAATACTGTCCTCATCCTGAACTTGTTTCTCTGGTGAAGGGGGCGGGTGACTCCAGCGTCATCCACGATATTTTAAGAGATTTGAAAAACAATAATCTCCAGAGCCAATATTCCGGTACCCGACTGATCGAAAACGGTGTCTGGGGAGATTTTCAGAATCTGGAACCTCTCGATCCGCTGAAAATAAATCTTTTAAACCGGCTGCCGATTATCAAATACACGCCTCTGAAAGATTTCCGTATTAATCCGGTAGCGCCATTTACCGGTTGTCCGTTTTCCTGCAAATTTTGTTCGATTTCCACGCTGCCCAATAAATACAAGACGGTTCAGTTTCGGGATCCGGATGATTTTGTGGAGGAACTGAGATTCTATCAAAACGGAAAGGTTGATTTCAGGAACCGTTATTATTTTTTTACACCGGACAATTTATTTTCGAATAAAAAAGAACTGATTACTTTTTTAAATAAAATCATCAAAAGCGATTTGCGAATCAATTATGCCGTTCAGATATCCATTGAAGTGGCGGATGATGAAGAGCTGCTGAAATTGATCCGGGCATCCGGAGGAACCCATTTCTTCATCGGGCTTGAATCCCTTGATCTCCGTAATTTAAAACATATCAATAAACACATTGTACGGGATATCGAAAAAAGCGGAATGTCTGTGAAAAACTATTATGCGTCTAAAATCAAAAAAATTCACGCCCACGGCATATCCGTGCACGGATCTTTCATTGTCGGACTGCCTTATGATTATTATAATTCAACAACAGACAACACCGGCGTTGATATCGCGAAATTCTGCAAAATCAATCGGATTGGAGCGCAGCCGAGTACCATAGTCGATTTGCCCGGTTCGGTGTTTTTCAATGAAAGCCAGGAAAACAAGCAGTTCATCTATGGCCGGAAAGGGACAATGAATTATTTTCTATCCCTGTCCATTGCTGATCTGGCCGAGACCAACAAGATTCCGCCGGAAGCTCTGCATAACAGTCCGCTGGTGATTGCTTCCATGGTTTATGAGATATCGAAAAAAGTCGGATCGCCGGTGACGGCGACAATCAATTCGGCCATTATTTTTTTCAGGTCTTTCCTGCATCCGACAAAGAACAGTGCCGGATTGAATCTCTGGCAGAGGTTTCTCGATGCCATCTGTTCCGCCGTTTCCCAGACGGCTGTCGCCCTTTATAAAGAGCAGGGGGAGTCTCTGGTCAGATCAAAGTATGGTGTCAGAGGCATTATCGAAAGGCTTTACGACATGGAGAAAAATCAGGAGATCAAAAAACAGTTTAAAGATTATGTTCCCCAGTTTATCAAATAGTTCACTTGCGTAAAAATTGTCTTGGGCAGTTGAGGATCTTCCGATGTTAAAAAAGTTCAGATGGCTGATTTTTTGCATTGTTCTCCTGGTAATTATTTTTATCATTGCAGAACTTTTTTTCCGCTATTTGTACCCCAAGATCAGTCCTTTTGATGAACGCATTGCCGTTCGTTATGCCACCCCTTACACCATGTTCAGTAACTTTGAGTATGGAACAAAGGAAAAACCCAAACCGCGGGGAGAACTGAGAATCTTTATGCTGGGCGGATCGACCGTGGCTTACGGCAATCCGCCATTGCCGGTATATGTGGAGCAGGAACTGCGCAGGCGGGGTATCCATGAAGCCCGTGTATTTAATTACGGCGTTATCTCGCAGAACTCCAGCCAGGAGCTTGCCCATCTTGTTTTTCACATCCTTGATTCAGAACCTGATCTTGTTGTGATTTACGATGGCGGCAATGATATTATGGATCCGCTTCTTTACGACCCCCGCCCCGGTTATCCTTTTAATTTTCTGGCCTACGAAAATAATGTTCTTTTCAAAGATACCCGGGAATATCCGTGGTTCTCGCTGCTGGCTTACGGAAGCGAAATGTTCAGACATTTATTCCGCAACTATTTTTTTGAAAAGTTCGGCAATTTTTCTTCATTAAGGATGATGGCGGATTATGGAGAAGTTTCGTGGGCGGAAAAAACAGCGGCAATCTATGCCGGTAATCTGGCCAAGGCGGCCCGAATCTGCCATGCCTATAATATTCAATACGCAGCTTTTTTTCAGCCGATCATTTTTTATAAACGTCATGCCGTTTCGGATGTTGAAATAAATATCCTTGTCGGATGGCCGAAAACAGAAGCAAAAATAGTATTGCCCTATACCAATGACGTCAGGGCAAGAATTCTGCGGAATGTTCAGGAACAACAACGTATTTTCCCTTTTGAATTTCATGACCTCAGCGGGATCTTTGCCGAATCGCAGGAGGCTGTTTTTACGGATTATATTCACATTAACGATGCATCCAACAAAAAGATCGCTGTCGCCATCTGTAATCATTTGATGGAAACAATAAAAAAAAGTGGAAACTAACCATGGATTATTCAAATGTCTTATCGAGGTGGCCATGAAATGAAAACATTATTACTCTGCGGCGCTTTATTAATTATATTTTCAATCGCTATCGGCTGGCTGATCATCGCGCGAAAATATTTAGCATTGGAAATATTTAAGAAACTGATTCGTGACGATAAAAAGCTTGTCAAGGCTCACATTGATTACGTGATGATGGCTCTTCTTCTTATGGCGTTCTTTTTGATCGGTATTGAATTGCCGATACTTTTAATCGTGCTTGCCTGCGCGGGAGCGTTAGCTGATCCGGCTTTATTCATCTTTCTGTCGGTAAAGCCTGATGTCAATAGAAAGATAGGCAGTCCTTTCAGCATCATCAGCACAGTCGTCTTTCTCGTGACCACAGCTGGAATCGGCGGCACCGCATTATTTATTATCGTGGAACTGCTAAAATAAGGTATAAAGTGACAGAACGCTCACTGCCATCCGCCAGAGCATAAAATATTGTTTTGGCCGATGGATTCGAATTTGATGTATGAAAGAAATGAACACCTTAAAAGAGAAAGTCGCTTCTTTTCCAAAGAGCCCCGGCGTTTATCTGATGAAGGATGCGGCGCGAAAAATTATCTACGTCGGCAAGGCCAATGATTTGAAAAGCCGCGTCACTTCTTATTTTACCGGTAAGGATACCCGTCCGATGGCGCCGTTTCTGATGGCGCGCGTTCACGATATCGAATTTATCATAACCGCCACGCCAAAAGAAGCGCTGATTCTGGAAAACAATTTAATCAAGCGTCACCGTCCGCGGTACAACGTTACGCTCCGTGACGACAAAACCTATTATCATCTGTCGCTGGACCCGACGGAAAAATTTCCCCGTGTGCAACTGGTACGCAAGCGCTTAAACAATTCGGCGTTGTATTTCGGTCCTTATCCTTCGGGGCTGGCAGCCAAAGAAACGCTGCGTTTTGTTCAGCAGGTGTTTCCGCTGCGCACTTGCCGCAACAGGGATTTTCAGTTGCGGTCGCGGCCGTGTCTGGAGTATCAGATCGGTAAATGTCCGGCACCGTGTAAAGGATTCATTGATGAGGAAGGGTACAGGAAACTGGTCCATGGCGTTATCTCCTTTCTTCAGGGGCGTCGTCGCGAGCTCATCACCGAATTGAAGAAACAGATGGTAGAAGCATCGGAGAATCTCTATTATGAAGAAGCCGCTTGTCTGCGTGACCGTATCGCAGCGCTGGAGCACGCGTTGGAAAAGCAAAATGTTGACTGGGGCAGCGAAAAAGATCAGGACGTCATCGGCTTTCATGAACAGGATGGTCATTATCAGCTTTGTATTCTGTTTGTGCGCGGGGGGAAGCTGCTTGGCAGCAAATCATTCGCAACGGTAAAAATAAAAACGGATATCGCTGAAGTGATTTCATCCTGCCTGACGCAGTATTATGATGGTGACGTAAATATTCCCGATGAAATAATTATCCCCTGCCGCCTGCCGGATGAAGATGTCATCGTCGAGTGGCTGATGGAAAAGAAAAACAGAAAAGTTGTTTTAATCGTTCCTTCGATTGGAACGAAAAACGCTCTCTTGGAGATGGCTAATGAAAATGCCCGCAATCTCCGGAATGCGATGCATAAAAGCCGCGAGCAGAAAGAAAATGCCCTGCAGATTCTTCAGGAAAAATTGCAGCTTACACGATTGCCCCGACGCATTGAATGTTATGACATTTCCAATATCAGCGGTAAACATGCTGTCGGTTCACAGGTTGCTTTTCAGGATGGAGAGCCGGATACATCAGGTTACCGGCGTTACCGGATAGAGACACTGCTGGAACCGGATGATTACGGAATGATGTATGAAGTTCTCTCCCGCCGGTTTACGCATACGGAAAACCTGCCCGATCTCGTGGTGGTTGACGGCGGCAAAGGTCAGCTCCATGTCGCTCTCTCGGTGTTAAAGGATTTGAAAATAAGTCTGGATGTGATCGGACTGGCCAAGGAGGAACGTGCGTTTCTTTCCGGCAAAGGAACGGCGAAGAAAAAAGCGGCAACATCTGAAGATCGTGTTTATCTGCCGGGGCGCAAGGATGCCGTTTACCTGTCCGCGTGGCCGCAGGCCCTGAAGCTGCTTCAGCAGGCGCGTGATGAAGCGCATCGCTTCGCCTTGAGCTATCATCATGTTGTCAAAGAAAAAGACGATATGGAATCGGTTCTTGACGATATTGATGATGTCGGCGAAGTACGCAAAAAAATATTGCTCAAACATTTCGGCTCGGTTAAGAACATACAGGAAGCGACGCTTGACGAATTGCAACAAGTGCCTGGAATCAGCAGGTCCGTAGCACAAAGAATTTATTCTCAATGGAGAAATGAAAGGTAAATAAAAAAGATTTCAATGAGTCTGATAACGGTATTCTTGATAGCAATTGGATTGGGGGTTGATGCTTTTTCGGTGGCTATCGGGATCGGCGCAGCCAATAATAAAAAATCATGGTCTCCGGTATTGAGGCTGGCGACTGCCTTTGGCCTGTTTCAGTTTATAATGCCGATCATCGGCTGGCTGGCCGGTTTGACGGTCGTTGAAATGATTGCCTCATTTGATCATTGGATTGCTTTCGGGCTTTTGGCTCTGGTCGGCGGGAAAATGATCCGGGAAGGTTTTGAGAAAGAGAGGGATGAGGAAAGGGAAGATCAGACACGCGGCTGGCCGCTCCTTTTACTGTCCGTTGCCACCAGCATCGACGCGCTGGCGGTGGGGTTCAGCTTTTCCGTTTTGAAAAGTCAGATATTTATGCCGGCAGTGATTATCGGTATCGTCTGCTTTGTCATGACAGTCATCGGAATGATTTTCGGCAAGGTGCTGGCAAAAATATTCGGGAAGAAAGTGGAAATATTCGGCGGCCTGGTTTTGATAGCGATTGGCGTTAAAATTCTAATTGATCATTGGGTGTGATATTTATGGATATGATGAAAAAACCGGCAACCATAGTCTTGTTATTTTTGAGTCTTACCCTTTGTTCTTGTTCTCTTCTGATACCTGGAAAGTTCACTGCAGATACTTCTCAGTCGCCCTGCCTGCCTGCTTTCCCGGATAAAAACGGATGGTATGGTGGCGACGGCGCCTATTCCGTCAAACTGGATGGCAGGCGCACGCTCTGGCTTTTTGGCGATACTTTTGTTGCCTGTCCCGGATGGAGGAAAGACCGCGTTGACATGGATGTTGTGCTGGGAACAACGATGGGGATTTCCACCTGTTCGACGGACAATCAATTCAGTATCAAATACTATCTGGAACACAAGGACGGAAAGTATGTTTCATCGTTTAGCCGGGATGAATGGCTCTGGCCCCAGGATCCTTTTATCGTCAACAATGTCTTATATATCCCTCTGATAGCCATAACTCCCACAAATCAAGAAGGAGAGGTTTTTAATTTTAAAGTATCGGGTCATAAATTTGCCCGTGTTCAAGATTTTTCCGCAGCGGATCCTCGTGAATGGAATTATGATTATGTGGATTTAACATCCTTTCTGGCACCTGAAATATCGGCATTTGCGGCAACTTCCGTCGTCCATAACAACCATGTATATTTCTATCCTTTCTATGTTAATATGAAAGACAATCTGAGTATTTTCGGTAATATACTGGCCCGCATTCCTTCCGATAAAATCAATCATCCTCAAGGAGCCATTGAATATTATACCAAGGAGGGTTCGTGGGAAAAAGTCCTTAAACCGGAAAATGTGAAGATTGTTCTTGATGCCGGAGTTTCGGAATTAAGCGTAAGGTATCATGCTGCAGATAAAAAATGGATCGCGGTTTACATGACAATTCAGAACAAGGGCAATCAGCTTTTTTACCAGACCGCCGATCAACCGGAAGGTCCCTGGAGTAAACCGAAGGCGCTGGATGTGAAGGTGCCGGAAGTTGATCCTCAAAGTCCGCTCTACGATCAAGGCAACTTTTGTTATGCCGGCAAAGAGCATATTGAGTTTTCGCGTGACAAAAATCTTGTTGTTACTTACGTCTGCAATTCATCGGAGGATATGGAAAGTCAAAACAGCTTCCTCCGCCGCAACCTTTTCCTCTACCGTCCGGTTGTGAGAAAAATCAGTTATTAAAAAAATCATTTTTCACAACAATGTGGAAACAAAATTTTATTTTTAAAAAATCTTGCCTCTAAAACCTATAATTCCACCGTTTTCGAAAGTTGTTTGTATTACGTATAATACCTACGAAGGGTCATCATGTTTGATTTAGCAGGAGTGAAGATTAGCATTTGAAAAGTTCAACGAAAATATCAACCGGAGCGCGACACATTAAAGACTGCAGACACGGTTTCTTCCATCATTTTTGGCCTGGTAAAGGGCCTTGTCGGCGCGGAGAAGAAACTGATCGGGCGAGTCCCCAGGCAACAATTCAGCGGCGCCAATGCTCACCGTTACATGGATATCTTTTGTTAGACCTGGGCGGAAGGTCATGGCTTCAAAACCGGTCCGAATCCGTTCTGCAGTTTCAAGAGCAATCTTCATGTCCGCATTGTGGAGAATGACCACAAATTCCTCTCCACCGTAACGGCAGGCAATGTCTTCTTCGCGCAGAATCTGTGTCAACAATTTCCCAAGGCCGGACAGCACCTTGTCACCTTCCATGTGGCCGTAGGTGTCATTGAAGCTCTTGAAGTAATCCACATCCATCATCAGAAGCGACAGATTTGTGCCGCTCCGCCGTGAAGCGGCAATTTTTTTGACAAGCGACGCATTGAAGAAACGGCGGTTGAAAAGGCCGGTCAGTTCATCGGTGACGCTGATGGCCTCAAGGCTCCTTTCCCGCTCCTTGAGAAGTTCTTCTTCCTCTTTCAGCAACCTGATTCTGTAACCCAGCGCGAAAGACAGAAGGATCGCTTCGGCGGCGCTGCCAAACATCATGATATGCATGGTGAACGTGTTGTTGGGAACCAGACCGTAAAATCTGAATAAAAAAATGATAGCGGAAACAAGAAAAATGCTGACGGCAATAAGGTAATATCGTGCCGGCCTGAAACCCGATAGAAACGCCGAAAGGGCGGACGTGAAAAGCACAATCGTGGCAACCTGTCCCACGAGATAGGCTGCAACGTTTGCTGTCCACAAAAACCTGAAAAGCACCAGGATGACTATTGCACCCATGGCGGCGGCGATAACCTTCAATAAGATATCATGACGGGGCGCCGTCTTTGCCATATTGAGATAGATAATGCCGAAAATAATGGCAAACATCATCATCAAAGCAGACCAGGCTGTAATGTAGGAAAGCAGAAACTCGCCCAGCGGCGGATGAAAGTAACGGAAAAGGCCGATCAGCACGCATTGCCACAGCAATAAAAAGAACACATACAGGATGTAGAAGATATAATGTTTGTCCCTGACAAACAGATACAGGACAATGTTATACAGTATCATTGCCGCAAGGATTCCTGTAAAGAAACCAACAATCAGGAACAGGATGAAACTGTTTTTTCGAAATGCGTCAGTCGTATAAAGGGTTGAGCGGAACTGCAGAGCGTAAGGGGTGGAGACACGCACAATCAAAGGACGCGAAGCATCGATGTTATCGGGCAGTAGAAAGGCCGGGTAGAGAAAGGGGAATTCGTTGCTGCTATTGCCCTGCTGCCAGCCCCCTTTCAACTCAATGGTATCCGCACGGCCGTTTATGAAAACAGGCACCCACAGCGTTATCGATCCCAGGGCCGCGTTGTCAAAAACCAAAAAAGAACGGGCGGACTGTTGGTCGCCGGTTGCTGCGACGACAGAGCATTTTATCCAGAGCGTGGCTTTCTTGAAACTGAACTGGAAAGAATTTTTCATATGGCGCTGGAAAGGCAATGCGCCCCGGATAATGTCCTGATACGTCAGGGCGTCTTTGCTGTCCAGAAGATATTCGGAGTGCTCGGCAATCTCGATCACAGGACGTTCCGGGGTGACTCCGATGGCATTTGTCTGCGAGTCGGCCCGCGCGGACAAGGTGATCAGAAAAACAAAACAGAGTATTGCTCTTAATGTAAAATGGATTGATCGCCGGGTAATCATGATGGCATCATCCTTATGTATGGAATACAGGTTCGCGGTTAACGAACCTGTATGTTTCACGATGCTTGTATTGAGAGCCTTACGCCCCTCATGATTTGACCTCTGCTTGAATTACAAAATGTGAAGCGCTTTCGCTAAGATTGCGAGGGGGACAGAGGGGGCGTTATTAACTTATAACCTTCTTATTTGCCGTCGCCCAAGTCCATCACAACCATCCGCCACTATTTTTATAATCCATATCACAATTCTGGATTAATAGAAAGTTATTGATAACGTTTTGAAGCCCAGCATTTTCATCTGGATTAACATTTTACTGGCTACAGGAAGAAGTTTTTACGGATTGCGCCTACAAAGTCGCAGTGATGGGCTTTGCGCTCGAACGATTTGTTCAACCGCGCGAATCAGCGCAAGGTCGAACTAATCGGGCGAGTGCGACCGCGCAACTCGCCGAACGGGCGCGCGCAGCGCGGCCGTACAATTAATATACCAACTTGGTTTTTCCGATTTCTCGTTAGAAACCAACAATATCATCTATCTTTTAGATAAGAATTTTTAATGATTACCGATTGTCCGCTAGCATAAAAAGATAAAATTGGAAATTGCGCAATACCGGAAGAAGCACACGGGGAAAGTTTTATGCTACGAAAACGTTGGATTGTCGTGGACTGCACCCCCCGGATTGGACAAAATATGTTAGAGTAGTTGGCAGGAGCCATCATCCCTCATGGAGGGAGAAAGGAACTTGCCATGAAACACCGCAGAGTATTTGCTGTTGAACTCAAGCGCCA